>Ga0208270_100023_pt1 | contig 137511 bp, 124 predicted proteins | sample LakWasM109_LOW13_2_FD_183925 | JGI IMG/M metagenome (GOLD analysis project Ga0208270, IMG submission 183925) | Freshwater sediment methanotrophic microbial communities from Lake Washington under simulated oxygen tension - Sediment Metagenome... | ecosystem: Environmental > Aquatic > Freshwater...
ATGCAAAACGACTTAAGGTGGTTATTGCGTCGGGGCTCACCTCTTCCCATCCCGAACAGAGAAGTTAAGCCCGACTGCGCAGATGGTACTGCAGTTATGTGGGAGAGTATGTCGCTGCCTTTTTTTAGAAACCCTATTCATTTATTTGGATAGGGTTTTTTGTTTTGTGGATATTGGCGAACTAAAGTTCGCGTACCTGAAGCCCACTGGGCTTCCTTCTCTTACTATCAAATCTTTATATGGATAGGGTTTGTTTTATGGGAGTTTGTTTTGGTGGGAGCCTTGTTGAGTTGAACCGAAGTGTGTTTGAGTTGATTGTATGTCTTTTCGGATTGTGAGGGAGGATGTTTGAACTGAACTGATGTTTATTTGGGTTGATGGTATGAGTGTTTGACTAGAACGGAAGTCTTTTCGGGTTGAGGGGAAGCGAGTTTGGATTGAACGGATTCGTGTTTGAATTGAAAGGAAGTCTTTTCGGGTTTTGGTTTTTTGGTGTTTCTCGATATGTTTTGGCTTTGCCAAAAAAATACTCGAAGTGATGGCTGTATAGGTTATGTTGAATTAAAAAACTCCTCTATTGAGGAGTTCTGACTTTTAGATTCGGGAGAATTTTATTTTGGATATTGCTTTGTATTGGGTGGAGCTTGTATCGAGGATGGTGAATAGGTAGTCTTTTGCGGTGTAGGCCGTATCGACTAGGTTGTTTGTGTCAAAATATAATTGACTGTTTCTTATGCTTCGGGCATTGTTGAACGGTACAAATGTGGCTCCGACTGCTGCTGTTTTTTCCAACATTTCATCTTGTAAGGTCTGAAGTGTGGTGGTTTTATAGGCGTCTTCGTTTGGGTTGTAATTCGTGGTTGTGTTTAGTAGACCAATTAATAGTCCTAAGCTATTTGTTCTTTGGTCATAGCTTAGTTGTGATACGGAGTATTGGGTTTGCGCTGTTGTGGTATCTGTTGATTCTGGGTTTTCTTGTTTTCTATCGCCTTTTATTTTGCGTGCTATTGTCATGAAGTTTTCGAGTTGGTTTGGCTGCACGCCTTGTGTTGCTTTATAGACTCTGCGTAGTTTTGTGATTAATCGATTGAGAGGTTTGAACAGGTTTTCTCTTTCGGCTACAGCGGTTTTGTAGGGACCCTGCAATGTGTTTACGTTGATTTGCTTTAGATGTGCTTTGTCGTAAATGCTTTGTAATATATCTAAGGTAATGTTTGGGTTGGATGGGTTGTAGTTTGCGCCGATTTCGGTGATGTGGGTGATTAATAATTTTAGGTTAGCAATGTTTTTTGCATGCCCTTTTTCTGAAGTGCTTGTGCTCATGATGTAAAGATTTATGTTAGACAATTAATTAGATTACTTTTTGAGTTTTTTCTTTTCTGTTTTTTGCGCTGCATCGAAGAGTTTTACAATGTCTATATCTAGAATGTCGATTATTTGGAATAGCATTATGATGGAAATGGTTTTTTTGCCGCCTTCGATTTTATTATAATAGCTTTGGGAGATGCCCAGTTGTGAAGCCATGTAGTCTTGGGTGAATTTCTTTTCGAGGCGTTTGAAAGTGATTTTGATGAGGATGGTTTGGTACATACTACAACAATTTAGGAATGGCATTTTGAGCCATTCCGGTTAGTAAACGATAAATTGTGGTATTGAGAGCAAGTTTAATAAAAAAGGAATATCCTACAAAATGTTTTGCTAAAAACTTTATTCCAATAGGGAATTATTTTTAACGAAGTTAAACTTGTTCAAATCAATATTTTGTTTCTAAGGGATTTTATATTATTTTTTATTTTAAATAATATAGGAATGTTGTATATTATTTCTTATGTCTGTCTAATTTATTTTATAAATTAGACGTTTAAAATAATATAAATGGACAAGGTAACTCTACTGCAATTTATTGATAAAGGGATTAGTGAAATAAATTATCAGCTTGAATTTGCAAAAGTTTGTGAAGCTGATGCCGATTTAATGAATCTATATCTTGATTCAATTATTGCATTTACTGATATTAGAAATAATGTTGAGATAGAAGATTTGTCACAAAACTATTTAAATCAGTTTCAATCTGATATTCTGATTACATTACAAAATTTCGAATTTAGAACCGAAAATTCAACAAGAGGTTTTAGATTAGAAGATAAATTTTTGTATAAGAATACATTAGATATTAGAAAGAAACAAATTGGAGATAGATTAAAAATTCTCAAGTTCAATTTAGATTTTTTTCAGAAGTTAAATTATTTTAATAATAATGTAGTAGCAATTGGAGCTAATGGCAGTGGAAAAACTACATTGTCAAATAATTTAAAACAATATTTGCCTAATAATGGAGTAGTAATATCTGCTCAGAGAATATTAGTTATACCAACTTTTAGCGGAATCTCAAATATACTATCCACAAGTGAAAAATTAGCAAGCACCCAGTCAATCGATAAAACTTATAAAACAACATATTCAACCGAAAATAACGGGAATTCTTATACAGTACTAAGAAATATGGGTGATGAATTTAAAATTTTACTTGATAATATGTTAGCTGAAAGAAGTGTCATAAGAAATAAATTTTGTGATGATCACTCGAGTGGGACTAGAGATGCTGAAGTACCAATTACTAATCTTGATACCGCACTTAAAATATGGAATTTCTTGATAGAACACAAAACTATGGAATGCGCAGATGGAATAAATATTACATTAACAAATAAAGGAACTGATTCTTATCCCGCATATCAAATGAGTGATGGAGAAAAAGTAACTCTATATTTGATATCTCAAGTTTTACAAGCTCCTAAAAATGGGTTTGTTATTGTTGATGAGCCAGAAATTTATTTGCACAAAACTATTCTTAACAAGCTATGGGATATTCTTGAGAAAGAAAGACAAGATTGTATTTTTATCTATCTGACACATGATTTAGATTTTGCAACCACAAGAACAAGTGCAAAAAAAAATCTGGATAAAATCATTTACATTCCCTGATATTTGGCAAATAGAAAATATCCCAGAGAACGATTTACCTGAACCATTATTGCTGGAATTATTGGGTAGTAGAAAAAATATATTATTTTGTGAGGGGAAAAAAGGGAGTAATGATGAGAAAATATATAATATACTTTTCCCCAATTTTACAATTACCCCAGTTGAAAGTTGTTTTTCCGTAATTAACTTTACAAAAGCTTTTAATAAAATACCTAACATTACAACTAAAGCTTTAGGAATAATTGATTCTGACCATCATGAAGAAAGGAGACTAGAAAAATTAAAGGAAGAGAATGTTTATTCTTTTTCAATGACTGAAACTGAAAATTTACTTCTGGATGAAGATTTTTTAAAGATACTTGCTCCAAAAATTGTATCAGAAAATGATGTTATTAGTTCAATAAAATCTGATGTTATTAGTAATTTAAATAAAGAATTAGAATTACAAATCTCAAATTTTGTTACAACTAAGATTAATTATTATTTTAATGATTCCCATGTTTCTAAAGGGAATGATTTAAAAAAATTAGAGGATAATTATAATAATTTTATTGGGAAGGTTGACATAAAAGAATGGTACAGCTCAAGAAAAACTGAATTAGAACAGATTATAAGTGATGAAAATTACTCAAAAGCACTATCGGTTTATAATAATAAAGGACTAGTTACAATTGTTAATAGACATTTTAGGATATTAAATTTTTTTGAAAGAGCAATAAAAGTATTGCAGTCTGAAAATGAAACACACGATGTTTTAAAAAAACATTTTCCAAAAGAATTACATTAGTTTATATATAACAATACCCGTTCATGAGAGCGGGTATTATTGTTTTCATTAGATTAAATTTCACTATTTAAGTATCTTCTGAACAGCTTCGATGGTGGTAGCATGATAACCCGATTTTGCTTTTTCAAAGATTTGTTGGGCCCAGGTTTTTCCTCCGGGGGTTTTGATCATTTCCTTGTAAAGTGGGAGTAGCGAACCGGTTCGACTGTAGTTGGTAAGGAATTGTTCTATGGCCGGATAGGCAGTTTTGTAATGATGTTGGATAGCCTGAATGAACCATTGACGGCGTACCACAAAATTACCGCCAGCGGTGAAGTTGAATTCCTTGTCGATAACAGCCATTTCTTCGCTTGTTAAATCCTTTGGCAGGTAATCAATGAAATGTTGTTTTTCGTTGGTTGATTTTATCTTTTGGCTTAGTCCTTTACTACCTTCCTTGCGCCATGTTTTTTGGATGTTGTCAATAGCATTGAAATCTTCGGAAACCGGAGTGATAATGTTGGTTGGAATGCCGGGTTGATACACCCAGTCATTGAGTTTTATTTTGTCAGCCAGCTCTTTGTTTCCTTTAATCAAATGGTCATTGAAATAGGTAACAAAATCTTCGGTGGTTATCGATTGAAAGGAATGGGCTTTGAAATAATTTGTAAGGAAAGCATCGAACTTTTCACGACCAACAGCAGCTTCAACGGTTTGCAAAAAGGCATATCCTTTTTCGTATGGAATATCACTCAGTCCATCATCGGGATTTCTTCCGGCGGTGTTTACTTTAAGTCTTGTGTCCGGACTGGTATTCCCTAATTCTTCCAAGTTATCCTGAAGTACTTTTCGGCTTAATACGTCTTGCATTTTTGCTTCCTGGATTCCGAAAACAGCTTCGCCGATGCGATGTTCTACATAGGTAGTAAACCCTTCGTTGAGCCAAATGTCATCCCAAGTGGCATTGGTTACCAAATTACCACTCCAACTGTGGCCAAGTTCGTGCGCTAAAAGACTTGTTAATGAACGATCACCGGCAATAACACTTGGGGTTAGGAAAGTTAGATTTGGATTTTCCATGCCACCATAAGGGAAACTAGGCGGAAGTACCAATACATCATATCTTCCCCAGCGGTAAGGGCCGAATAGTTTTTCGGCAGCATTGACCATTTTGCCCAATTCTGCAAATTCCCAAGCGGCTTTTTTGATAACGGATGGCTCGGCATAAACGCCGGTGCGATTATCTAAAGACTGAAACTGAAGATCGCCCACAGCAATCGCCATCAGATAGGATGGAATAGGCTTGTCTTGTTTGAAAGTGTAAATTCCACTGTCATTTTTTTGTTGTGGATTGACAGCACTCATAACGGCCATCAAATCTTTAGGAACGGAAACCTTAGCAGCGTAGGTAAATCGAATTCCAGGAGAATCCTGGCAAGGAATCCAGGTGCGTGTCCAAATGCTTTCGCCTTGCGAAAACAAGAATGGTTTCTTTTTGTCAGCTGTTTGTTGCGGAGAAAGCCATTGTAAAGCCACGGCGTCTTTGGTAGTGTTGTAGTAAATGTTGACTTTGGTGGTATTCGGTTCAATTGTTATGTGCAGTGGTTTTCCGTGGAATTCGACCGCTGTGCCCAATTCGAATTTGGTTTCTTTTTCTTCATCGCCCAAAGTTACTTTGGTAATGTTTAATGTGTTTTCATCAAAAATGATTTCGTTGCCTTTGCTTGTATTTTCTATTTGCCAGGAAGCTTTTCCGGAAATGGATTTAGTGTCAAAATCGACTTTAATATCCAAATCGAGGTGTTTTGCCACTGCTTTGTTGGGTTGGGCAAACGAATGGTCGTCTTTAACAAATTTGGTTTGTGTTGCCACTAGAGCTTCTTTTTTTTGACAGGCAAGAAACGTAAGTACTAAAGAAAGGATACCTATTTTTTTCATTTTTGAAATAAAGTTTTATACTGTAAATTAAATAAAAAAATCCCGTTCTGAACAGTCAAAACGGGATTTTGTATATGTGATTTGTGCATTAGGCTAGCATCGTTACCGGATTCTCCAAATACTGTCTTAGGGTTTGCAGGAATTGAGCTCCTGTAGCACCATCAACGGTTCTGTGATCACAAGCTAATGTCAATGTCATCGTATTACCCACTACAATCTGACCGTTTCGTACTACCGGTTTTTCTTCGATAGCTCCTACGGATAGAATAGCAGAATTCGGTTGATTGATGATAGAAGTGAAGGATTGAATTCCGAACATTCCTAAGTTAGACACCGTAAAGGTGCTTCCTTCCATTTCTGCCGGTTGTAATTTTTTGCTTTTTGCTTTTCCGGCTAAGTCTTTTACGTTACCGCCAATTTGAGTCAGGCTCATTTGGTCAGTAAAACGCAATACCGGAACAACCAATCCGTCTTCAACGGCTACAGCTACACCAACATTCACATGGTGGTTGATCGTGATAGCATCTTCATGCCATTGTGAATTTACTTTCGGATGTTTTTTCAAGGCCATGGCGCAAGCTTTAATGACCATGTCGTTGAACGATACTTTGGTATCCGGAATCGTATTGATTACGGCTCTCGATTTCATGGCTTCATCCATACCCACTTCAATAGTTAAATAGAAATGTGGTGCCGTGAAGATAGATTCCGAAAGACGTTTCGCAATGGTTTTACGCATTTGCGAATTCTTGATTTGTTCTGAGAAGGTTTCGCCAGCCGGTACAAATGGTTTTACAGCAGCTTGTGGTGCTTCGCTTGTACTTGGGGCAGCAGTTTGTGGAGCAGTAGCAGTAGCAGGTGTGAAGTTTTCCACATCACTTTTGGTGATACGTCCGTTTTCGCCAGAACCTTTTACTTGTGATAAGTTGATTCCTTTGGCAGAAGCAATTTGTTTGGCTAATGGAGAAGCAAAAATTCTTCCCCCATCTGCTGTTGGTGTAGTCTCAACTGTTGGTGTAACAGCTGCCGCTTGTTCTGTTGCTGCCGGAGCAGCAGTTGGAGCAGCGCCCCCTTTTTTATAATTTTCGGCTATGCCGGTAATGTCTGTTCCTGCAGGACCGATGATAGCTAAAACACTGTCAACCGGAGCTGATTGTCCTTCCTGAATTCCGATGAACAAAAGAGTTCCAGCGTTGAAAGATTCGAATTCCATTGTAGCTTTGTCAGTTTCGATTTCAGCTAAAATGTCGCCTTCTTTCACTTCATCCCCTACTTTTTTCAACCAGGTAGCTACGGTACCTTCGGTCATGGTGTCGCTCAAACGTGGCATAGTTACCACGATTACTCCTTTTGGAAGTTCTGCAGGTTTTGATGCCTCAGTTGCTGGAGCCGGAGCGCTTTCAGTTGGAGCTGGTGCTGTAGTTTCGGCTTTGGTTTCAGGAGCACTAGCACCGCCAGAAATCAATCCGGAAATGTCTTCGCCTTCGGTACCAATTATGGCTAAAAGGGAATCAACGCTTGCTGTTTCTCCTTCTTTGATTCCTATGTATAATAAAGTCCCGGCATTGAAAGATTCAAATTCCATGGTGGCTTTATCGGTTTCGATTTCTGCTAAGATATCTCCTTCTTTGATGGTGTCGCCAACTTTTTTCAACCAAGTAGCGACAGTTCCTTCGGTCATCGTATCGCTCAAACGCGGCATTGTGATTTTTGTTGCCATAATTATAGTCTGTGAGGGATGAAAGGATAATTTTCTTGTTCGTAAACTACATCATACAATTGTTGTACTTCAGGGAAAGCAGATTCTTCAGCGAATGTAGCACACTCTTCTACTAAATCTTTTACTCTCTCATCAATAGCTTCAATTTCTGCATCAGTAGCATATTTGTTTTCTTTGATGACATCCAACACTTGTGTGATTGGATCAATTTTTCTGTACTCTTCTACTTCTTCTTTCGAGCGGTATAATTGAGCATCCGACATAGAGTGACCTCTGTAGCGGTATGTTTTCATTTCTAAGAAAGTTGGTCCGTCACCGCGACGCGCTCTTTCCATAGCTTCGTGCATGGCTTCGGCCACTTTTACCGGATTCATTCCGTCTACTGGTCCGCAAGGCATTTCGTAGCCTAAACCTAGTTTCCAGATATCAGTATGATTGGCCGTTCTTTCAACAGAAGTTCCCATCGCATATCCATTGTTTTCACAAATGAATACTACTGGTAATTTCCATAACATGGCCATGTTGAAAGCTTCGTGAAGTGACCCCTGACGTGCTGCACCATCCCCAAAATAGGTTAGGGTTACACCACCGGTTTCGAAATATTTATCGGCGAAAGCCATACCGGCACCTACTGGAATCTGAGCTCCAACGATACCATGACCTCCATAAAATCCGTGTTCTTTAGAAAAGATGTGCATCGAACCTCCCATTCCTTTGGAAGTTCCCGTTACTTTTCCTAAAAGTTCCGCCATTACTTTTCGTGGGTCAACACCCATTCCGATTGGCTGAACGTGATTACGATAGGCTGTAATCATTTTGTCTTTCCCCCCTAAATTCATAGCGTGTAAAGCACCCGCTAATACGGCTTCCTGACCGTTATATAAGTGAAGAAATCCTCTAACTTTTTGTTGAATATAAAGTGCTGCAAGCTTGTCTTCAAATTTTCTCCAAAGTAGCATGTCTTCGTACCACTTTAAATAAACTTCTTTTGTTACTTCTTTCATTTGTTACTTTTGCTAAAGCGTTATTAAGTTCTAAATAGTATTCAACGCAAAATAGTTCACTCACACACAAATTTGCGAATGGCAAAAGTAAAACATTCCCTTTAAGAACTAAAATTTAAAGACGTAATTTTTACCTCGCTACAGGAAGTTTTTGTCGAAACTTAACGGTAGTAAATTTTTAATCGAATCCGATTTGTAAACTTCGCCACTTTCGCCCATGAAATAGATTTCGATTGGCGTGTCTTGTTTGAATTCATACTCAGAAATCGATTGGCGACAAGCTCCACATGGCGGAATCGGTGACTTGGTTTCATTGGTGTCCGAAGCAGCTGAAACGGCTAGTTTTACAATTTTAGCTTCAGGGTAAATGGCACCGGTTTGAAAAATAGCTACCCGTTCGGCACAAAGCCCGGATGGATACGCGGCGTTTTCCTGATTGGATCCTAAAACGATTTTGCCGTTGTCTAAAAGGATGGCAGCGCCTACACGAAATTTGGAATAAGGAGCATACGCTTTTTTTCTGATTTCAACCGCCTGTTGCATCAAAGACTGAACTTCCGCTGGAAGTTCTGCTGCAGATGGATAAACGGTGAACGAGGTATTAATGTTTATTTCTTTCATTCGAATTAAATATTTTTTTATTTGAAAATGGAATAACCATTGTGACATCTTTTCGTTTTAATTGAATTCTTTCAAATGGTTGTTTCATTATTGAGGAAAAAAAATCCAAATTTCAAAAAGTAGAAATTTGGATATTGTTTTATGGTTTACTAGTTATTAATAATCGTCGTATTTATCACCAAAGTTAAACGTTAACGAGAAACGAAGGGTGTTTTCTAATGGGTTTTTCACTTTTGAGGCAGAGAATAAATAAGAGACATCTACTTTCACTACATTGTATTTGAATCCTGCGCCAAGCGAGAAAAATTTTCGGGCTCCTTTGATTGGGCTTTCGTGGAAATATCCTAAGCGGAAAGCAAAGGAATCCTGGTATAAATATTCTGTCCCAACAGAATAAGTGAATTCTTTAAGCTCTTCGCTGAAACCGCCCGGAGCATCGTTGAATGATTTGAAAATACCGGAAACCCAGTTGATTTTGTTATAGTCCAGTTTGTTTTGGTTGTATAGCGCAATTTCGGCATCAGACGTGATTAATCCGTCACCATCTAAATCGGCACTTTGTGGTGTTGGCACTAAAAGTTTAGCAAATTCAACACTTACCGATACTTTATTGTATTCATCAAAGATGAAATCGTAACCACCACCCAATCTCATGTTAGCTGGAAGGAAGTTGGCACTGTTATCATCTGAAGCACCGGCATCGTAATTAATTTTTGGGCCTAAGTTTTGGAAGTTAAAACCAAGTCTTAAACGACCATTAAAATCGGATAACGCTGTTTCTTCACCTTGATAAAAACCGGCAAGATCAAAAGCAAATGAAGTAGCAGGTTTAGCATCTCCGGCATCAGCGGTTGGGATTCTTAAAGCGGAACGGATGTATCTTCCGGCAACAGCCATCGAGAAACGTTCGCTTAGTTTCAAGGAATAAGAACCGTCTAAAGCCAACTCATTAGGTTTTACAATTTGAGGCGCATCTTCGGCATTTTGTCTTAATTCAATTTCTCCCAAACCAAAATAACGCAAACTGGCAGCAAAAGCACTTCTTTCGTTTATTCTATTATAGTAAGTAGCTTGTCCTAATGAAATGTCGTTTACTAAATCTGTCAAGTAGGGAGTATAACTGGCTGTGAATCCTTGTTTGTCTAGGGCAAAGGCATATTTTGCAGGATTCCATTGTTGCGAAAAAGCATCGGCAGAGGTGGCCACACCTTGGTCAGCCATACCGGCAGAACGGGCATCGGCTGCTACAAGAAGAAAAGGAACTCCAGTGGTGATTACTCGGCTATCTTGTTGGGCATTAATGGATTGTATGGTGGTTAGTAAAATGAGTAGTGCTGCAATTTTTTTCATTATTCAATTTTAATAAAAGTTAACAAATATAGTATTTTCCTAAAGGATTACAAGTTTTTCTATTTTTTCTGCTTTTTTATTCGATAAAGTGGACTTTACGGTCAATTTATAGACATAAACTCCTTTGCCGATGCGGTCGCCAAAGTCATCTTTTCCGTCCCAAGTAATTTCTCTGGACAGAAAACCATCGGTGGTTACTGTTTGATTTTTGGTCCAAACAATTTTGCCTGTTATGGTCATTACCTGTACCTGAACTTCCAACGGTTCGAAAGGTCTGTTGTGTGAAAACCAAAACTCGGTATAACTTACAAATGGGTTTGGGTAGTTCAGTACATGATCTAACGTTATGCTTTCGTCACCAACCACTACAAATTGTATTTCAGCAGTGATGGGGTTGTTATAAACATCCCAAGCTTTAAAGGTTATGGTGTGCAAGCCAACAGCTAAATTTCGGAACGGATAATAAACCCTTCCTTTGGTGTAATCGTTTAATTCGGTTTCGTAATAGTCGTTCATGATGTAAGGTTTGGTCTCATCTCCATCAAGAATTCCAACGATATCATGACCAATTCCACTGGCGGTGTTGATTCCGTGTTCGTCTTCCAGTTTAGCGAGGAAAAAGGGTGATGCGTTGGTAATGCCTCCGTTGACAAACGATTCATCATTCATGTATAATTTTACTTTGGGTCCGGTAACATCGGCCACGGCATTGGTGTTGATTCCGCCAATTTTGATATCCGTATTGTATCCTCTTTTGTCGAGTAGAATTTGATTTCTTTTGGCATAAAAACTGATTCGACCATTGCCTAAAGGAATTCGAATGTCTCTTGGTACCACAAAACCAAATTCAAATTTGCCGCTGGTTACTGAAGCATTGCCTCTGAAAATAGTTTCTCCCAAATTGGTAAAATTTATGGGTGGACTCAAGCCATCGTTGTTTAATGTGGCTCTAATAACATTTTTGTCGAAAATATTTATGGATAAATCGCCATTGTAGGTTGGCAATAAATTATTGTTTTCGTCTAAAACTTCACCGGATAATTTGACATAAGCCAAAGATTGAAAATCATCAATTGGTCCGGTAATAGGCATGTCATTGACTTTGGTTAAAATGATTTTAGGTCTCGGAATGGCTAGCATTAGGGCAGGATCGCCAAGATAAAAGACGACGTTGGTTGCCGTATTAGGGCTTACGTTTTTGGCAAGGCGAAGCGCTTCGGCAATGGATACATAGTCTTCGCTGCCATAGGCAAACAAATATTGGGCAATTTTATCATTAAACACTTCTGCAGTTGATTGTGCAATAGAGCGGATAGTGGTCATCATCGAGATGGCACCCCCTTTCGGATTCCAATAAGTGTATTCTCCGGCTGTTGGTCGGTAAGGATTGTCAAATCTGGAGAAAGCACAAGTGATGGTTATGAATAAAGGATATTTGTATCGGTTGCTTAAATTTTGTCCATCCGATTTTTCCCAAATGCGTTCTCCTGATAAGCCGTCTTCACCACCATGACCTAAATAATTAAAAACCAGCGCTCCTTTTTCGAAAGCAGCAAAAATTTCTTCTCTGGCTTTCGGATAGCGTTTTCCCCCGGCAGAGGTTTCTTCTTCATAAGAGTCTAGGAGTATTTTTTTGAAATTAATGAACGGTTTTTGACCCACAATGACATCGGTTAAACTGTTTTGTTTGGACTGCAATGTCGAATCGGAGGATTTGTCGGTGTCATCGGCAATAGCCACATAGTTGTTGCGCCAACTCCCGTAGGATTTTAAATCATGGTATTCAATAACTTTGTTGACCATTTCATCCGCTTGTGCTGTTGTGCTGACAATCATACGGCCAACTGCGACGTCAACTCCTCCAATATCATAAGTGAAACCCATATTGCCATTTTGCGGGGATGTGCCTCTGTCTAATCTGCCTTCATCATCATCCAGCATAACGTAAAAATCATCGGAAGCAAACGAATATTCTTCATCTGTATAACTATTCAAGGCTTGATAAATCGGAACGATATTGGTGTTGTTGGCTATTCGGTCTTTAAAATCATATGAGGCATCGCCAAAAATATTTACATATTTTACTCTTTGGTCTATAGGAGCATTGAAAAAAACATATTTGATAAAATTTCGGATGGCTCCGATGTCTTGTTTTCCGGATGAAAATTCTGGGTAAATACTTTCTAAATTCACCACTTTTACATTCAGATGGGAGTAATTTCTGTGAAAATTAGCTAGTTTTTCGGCCTGAGCATTTAAAAATTTCGGCGTGATAATTAAATAATCAATTTTTTGCCACTGACCTTGAGCATTGTTAAAAATGGTTCCTTTTATGTTTTGGTTGTCAACTTTGGTTTTGGAATCTTTTAATGGCGAATAATAATCGGCATTGTCAACGGCAATATATTTTTTAACAGTTCCGAAATTTGATTTAAAGGAAAAAGCACTTTGAGCCAAATTGTCAATTTTGGTCACATTGTAAATATCGGTAATATCCCAAACTTGTGTTATGGCAGTAGCGTTGGAAACTTGGTATAGGCCAATTCCTGTTGACGAACTAGCTTGGTCGTACTGAAATCGGAATTGTTTGCCATAACCCTGAAGATTTCTTTTGGCTACAACAGCAATATAGTCAAGATATCCTTTTGAACTTGGGACGCCATTATTGTCGTAGGTTATTTTTATGTTGACATCTTCGGTTGTTGCATTGGTAGTAGCGGTTAGTATGTTCTCTATGGCTTCAATGCCGCTATTGGCGGAAAGTGCTCCAAATGACATGGTGCCAAGGGTTTGAGTATTGGCTTCTACTTTGAAATTGGTTGTTGTAAAAGAGGCTGTTGCAGCATGTACGGATACTTTTATGGGAGATGACGTGACAATATTTGGAAATTTAAATTTAAATTCCTGTTCATTATCTACGCTAAATTGTTCTCCAAACCAGATTCGGCCCAACTTGACTATGTTTTCATCATCGGTTTCGTGAAATTGATAATCATCAAAAGCACTGATTATAGTTGTTGCGCTTCCGGAAGGTTGTGTCATGTTGACAATCCTTTTACCAGTGTCGCCTTGTGCCGTTACATAATAATATGATTTGTCGGCATAGATGTTTAGGTGGCTTTTATAGTCGTCATTCCAATTGTCAAATCCTTCTGCATAAAAAAGAATATAATCCTGACTGTCAAATTTGCCGTCCTCTTCTCCAATAAACTGAATAGCATTTTCGGCTAAATCCATCGGATAATAATCGGAATTTAATAAAGGAATCATTCTTCCGCCATTGCCATAAATTTTAATCTTTCTGGGATCCACATTGGTGTCCATGCCCAAGCTTTCAAGAAAACCTTTGCTGATTTTATACACGCCAGATTTTACCACATAAAAGCGATACCAATTGCCATTGTCTAAAACCGAATTTTCGATAGGGGTAACATTATTAATGGTCGTTTGAGATTTTGCAGCATTTTGTGGTATTGAATAACTGAAAGAGACTAATTTTTTAAAGGAATTGCCTTCCTTTATAATAGGTGTGATGGTTATTTTGCCAAAATAGCGGTCTCGGGCAATACTGTTTTTAAAAGTGTACTTAAAAGTTGCCGGAATGTCTTTTGTTGCTAAGTCGCCAAGTTCGCTTTCGGATATAGGTTCAAAAACCAGATTGTTTATTTGAAGCACATTTTCATTAATCCTTGAATTGAGCTTGATGGTTAATGAATATTTTAAGGTCTTAGTGTAGCTGTTGAATTGATAATTTTCAGCATCAAATTGTGGTACAGTATAGGAGTAGTCACCATAGGACAATTCTTTTTTTGGAGACCAATTCAACACCATATTGCCTTGCTCCTGAGCAAGCGCAAAGTAAGTGTTAAGCACAATAAAGAAAAGCGTAATAATCTTTTTCATAACATACAGTAAACGTGATTTTCTTGGAAATAGTATAAAAAAGCAAAAAAAATTTTTTTTCGAGGCAAAATACAATAAAACTAGTATTTTTGCGTTATATATGAAATACGCCTGCAAATGGCGAATTTAGTATTAATTTAAAAAATGTGTTGCAATTTAATCGTTAATTCTTATATTGCGCCACGAAATTTATTACCTACTAAAAGTATGAAAGTAAACAAAATTATTGCTGTAAAATTATTGCTGTCATTAGCGATAATGGTTGGATTTACTAGTTGTAGTAAAAAGTCCGATTCTAAAGGCGGTTCCAAAGCTACTGGTTGGAAAATCAACGATAAAAAAGGTGGTTTTCAATATGCTTCTAAATTTAAAAAGCAAGCAACTGGACCAGGTTTAGTTATGGTTGAAGGTGGAACATTTACCATGGGTAAAGTTCAGGATGATGTTATGCACGATTGGAATAATACTCCAAATCAGCAACACGTTATGTCTTTCTACATGGATGAAACCGAAGTGACTAATGTAATGTACATGGAGTATTTAGATTGGTTAAAAAGAGTTTTTCCACCAGATCAGGAAAATTACAAAAACATCTATGAAGGGGCTTCTCCGGATACTTTAGTATGGAGAAACCGTTTAGGCTATAATGAAACTATGACCGAAAATTATTTGAGACATCCGGCTTATGCCGAATATCCGGTAGTGGGAGTGAATTGGATTCAGGCTACAGAGTTTGCCAAATGGAGAACAGACCGTGTAAACGAGAAAATCCTGGAAGAGCAACGTTATTTGAAAAAAGATTCAAAAGTTACCGATGTAAGTGCTGATAAAGTATTTAGTACGGATGCTTATTTAGCTTCTCCTTCAACGGCTATGGGCGGTGACGATAAAATTGTTTTGAAAAAAGGACAAAAAGGAGGAAAGGCTCCTGCAAAAGCTGCCGCTGCCGGTAGCACTAATACGCAAGGAAATAGCGCTAGAAATGTGTACGCTCAAAGAACATCAGGTTTAATTTTACCTGAGTATAGATTGCCAACTGAAGCAGAGTGGGAATATGCTGCTGCTGCTGACGTAGGACAGAGAGAATACAACTCATACAAAGGACAAAAGAAATATCCTTGGTCTGGTGATTACACCCGTTCAGGTAAAAGACAAGTTAGAGGTGACCAATTGGCTAACTTCAAACAAGGTAAAGGAGATTACGGTGGAATTGCAGGCTGGTCTGATGATGGGGCTGATATTACCAATAAAGTTAAATCATATCCTCCAAATGATTTTGGTTTATATGACATGGCTGGTAACGTTGCTGAGTGGGTTGCCGATGTTTACAGACCAATGGTTGATGATGAAGCAAATGACTTCAACTACTACAGAGGAAACGTTTATATGAAAGATAAAATTGGCGAAGACGGTAAAGTAGAATTAGTTACTGCCGAAACTCAAAAATTTGATACTTTATCCAATGGTAAAATTGTGTCAAGAAACTTCCCAGGTCAAATTGCCCAAGTTCCTGTTGATGATAAAGAAACCTATTTGAGACAAAACTTTGATAAATCAGATAACAGAAACTATCGTGATGGGGATAAACAATCTACTAGATATTTCAAATTTGGTTCTTCAGAAGAAGGAGACGAAAAAGGAAAATTGAGAGATGATCAAAGAATGTATGACTCTCCTAAACATAATGTGTCTACAGACAGTTTGGGTAACATGATTAAAAAATATGATAAGTCAAACAAAAGAACCACTTTGATTAATGATGATGTTAGAGTGTACAAAGGTGGTTCTTGGAGAGACAGAGCTTATTGGTTAGATCCTGCTCAAAGAAGATACTTCCCGCAGGATATTGCTACCGATTATATCGGATTCAGATGTGCCATGTCTAGAGTTGGTCCAAAAGCTGACAAAAAGAAAAGAGCAAGAAACTAAGTTTTAGTTTTATGATAAATAACAAAAAAGCCCTATTTTTAAGGGCTTTTTTATTTTAATATACTTTTGATATGACCATTCAAAATATACACAAGTTATTCTTAACTTGTAGTAAAGTCTCGATTGACACCCGAAAAATTGAACCAAACTCTTTCTTCGTAGCCATCAAAGGAGAACGATTTGATGCTAACACATTTGCCAAAGAAGCTCTGGAAAAAGGAGCGAGCTACGTTATCATTGATAATCCGGACTATTATATGGATGACCGAACCATTTTGGTTGCCGATAGTTTAACGGCACTTCAGGAGTTGGCTAAATTCCATAGGTGCTATTTAAAATTACCCATCATTGCCCTAACCGGTAGCAATGGCAAAACCACCACCAAAGAGCTAATTAATGTAGTATTGTCTAAAAAGTACAATACAGTAGCCACTATCGGTAATTTGAACAATCATATTGGTGTGCCGCTGACCTTACTTTCGTTTACTGCCGAAACCCAAATCGGAATTGTAGAAATGGGTGCTAATCATCAAAAGGAAATCGAATTTTTATGCGAAATCGCACAACCTGATTTTGGGTATATCACCAATTTTGGAAAAGCCCATCTTGAAGGATTTGGAGGAGTTGAAGGTGTGATAAAAGGCAAAAGCGAAATGTACGCTTATCTCAAAGCTCACCACAAATCAGTTTTCGTGAACCTGGATGACGAAATTCAGAATGCGAAAACGGTTGGTTTTAATAGAGTTACATTTAGCCAAAAAGATGAAAATGCTACTGTATTTATTGAAAATGTAACGGCCAATCCATTTGTAAAAATTAAAGTTTTTGGTGTCGAAATCAACTCGCATTTAATTGGATTGTATAATGCTAACAATATAAACGCTGCTATTACCATTGGAAATCATTTCGATGTTGGTGTTAATGATTGTAAAGACGCTATTGAAAGTTATGTGCCCGAAAACAATCGCTCGCAGTTATTGACCAAAGGTTCCAACGAAATCATTTTAGACGCCTACAACGCGAATCCAAGCAGTATGAGAGTAGCTTTGGAAAACTTCATCCAATTGGATAAAAACAATAAAATTGTAATGATTGGCGATATGTATGAACTTGGCAAAGAAAGCCCTGCAGAGCATAAAGCTATTGTTGATTTTTTAAATCAAAATAGTGTCTTTGAATGTCATTTTGTGGGGAAAGATTTTTTCGCTAATGCAATTCAAAATGAACGCTTCCATTTTTATAACACCTTTGAAGATTTTACTCAATATTTGGCTAAAGCAACATTGGAAGACAAAACACTCTTAATAAAAGGATCCAGAGGAATGGCTTTGGAACGCACTTTAGAATATCTGTAAAATAAAAAACTCCTCAATTGCTTGAGGAGTTTTTTTTACGGTGGTGGGCGATGAGGGATTCGAACCCCCGACCCTCTCGGTGTAAACGAGATGCTCTGAACCAACTGAGCTAATCGCCCGTATTGTGCTTGATTGCGAGTGCAAATATAGACTACTTTTTTGATTCTGCAAATTAAAATGAAAAAAAATTATAAAATTTCTGCGACAACAAAAGTGCTTCCGCCCACATAAATAAAGTCACTTGGCGCTGCTTTTTTTGTAGCATCGAGGTAAGCGTTTGAAACAGAATTATATATTTCACCACTAAGTCCAAACTGAACGGCTTTTTCTTGTAAAATTTCAGCATTCAATCCTCGTGGAATATCAGGTTTGCAGAAATAATATTTTGCACTTTTTGGAAATAAAGGCAGGATTTCTTCCAGATTTTTGTCATTTACCACTCCTAACACAATGTGTAGTTGGTCAAATTTTTCTTTTTGCAGCTGATTCAAAACAATGTTTAAGCCGTGCGCATTATGAGCCGTGTCGCAAATAATTTTCGGGTGATCTCCCAATTGCTGCCATCTTCCCTGAAGACCGGTGTTTTTAATCACATTCAAAAAACCACTTTTAACTGCAGCTTCAGGAATAGAAAGCAGTTGTTTTTGATTCAGTACTTTTATCGTTTGCAATACCGTTTTCTTATTCTGTACTTGATAATCGCCTAACAATGCTGACGGATAGGTTTCCTGCACCAAATCGGAAGCAAAGTAAATTTCAGAATGTGTTTCCTGGGCTTTCGCTTCAAAAACCGGTTTGGTTTCTGCAACATATTCGCCAATAACTACCGGGATAGTTGGTTTAATGATGCCGGCTTTTTCATAAGCAATGGCTTCCAAAGTATTGCCTAAAAAGTGGGTGTGGTCTAGACCAATATTCGTAATTACTGAAATCAACGGCGTAATGATATTAGTCGAATCCAATCGTCCTCCCATGCCCACTTCTATGATGTTGATGTCGGTTTGTTCTTTGACAAAATACTCAAAAGCCAATCCGACACTCATCTCAAAAAAACTCAATTCGTTGGCTTCAAAAAATGGTTTGTTTTTGGTGATGAATTTAGAAACATATTCTTCCGAAATATGCTTTCCGTTAATGCTGATGCGCTCCCGGTAATCTTTTAAATGCGGCGAAGTATACAATCCAACTTTATATCCGGCTTCCTGTAAAACCGAAGCCAGTAAGTGGGAAGTAGAGCCTTTTCCATTGGTTCCGGCTACGTGAATGCATCTTAAATTCCGTTCCGGATTTCCTAAATGATTGGCTAACAAAACAGTGTTGATAATATCCTTTCGATAAGCCGTGGCGCCTTGTGTTTGGTACATCGGCAATTTGTTAAACATCCAGTCTAGGGTTTCTTTGTAGTTCATAATTTTCGGAAAAATTAACCTTTCGATATACTTTTTTATCTTTTTTTTCGTTTATATTGTGAGGCGTATTCTAGTAGTACAAAATTGAAATTATTTTCAGAATTAATAGCCAAAAAATAGATAAATATGATAAGTACATTTTTGCAGTTACAAGTTGACACCTTAGCACAAGCTATTCCTGCAGCAGCTCCAGCCAATGCTGCTTTAACCAATGAAGTTTCTGTTTTAGAGTTTATTTTAAAAGGAGGAATCTTCCTAATTCCGATTGCTATTTTATTGTTCTACACCTTGTATCTCATTTTTGAGCGCTATTTGTATATTCATAAAGCTGCCAAAATCGACACCCATCTGATGTCTGATGTGCGCAATCATTTGAATAATGCCAATATTGAAATGGCGGTTTCAAGTGCGGAAAGAAGCGGAAACTCACAAGGAACCATTATCAAAGAAGGAGTACTTACCATAGGAAGACACATTAACGAAATCGAATCCAACATGGAACGTGCCGCCAATATCGAAATTGGATATATGGAAAAGAAATTGGGTCAATTAGGTTTGATTGCCGGGATTGCACCCACATTAGGTTTCATCGGAACGATTTCGGGAGTTATTAAAATTTTCTATAGCATTTCGGTAACAGAAGATATCAGTATCGGAAATATTTCCGGTGGTTTGTATGAGAAAATGATTAGTAGTGGTGCCGGACTTATCGTAGGGATTATCGCTTACAGCGCCTACCATTTATTCAACGGAAAAATCGATAATTTCTCCTTGTCTATTCAAAAACAAGTGTTAGAATTTGTAAATATCATTCAAAGACCGAACCATGGCAATAAAGCGAAATAAACGATTTCACGCAGAAGTCGCCACTTCCTCTTTGAGCGACATTATGTTCTTCTTGTTGTTGTTTTTCCTGATTATTTCAACCTTGGCCAATCCAAATGTTATCCGAATGACATTGCCAAAATCGAAAACCAATGAAAAGACCAACAAGCAACTAATCACGCTTTCAGTGACGGAAGAGAAGCGGTTTTATGTAGATAAAGAAGAAGTTGGTTTTGACCAATTGGAAGCGAAACTGCTATCAAAAATGAATCCGGCAAAAGACCTGACGGTTATTATCAGAATTCCGGCAACTATGCAAGTTCAGGATTTGGTAGATGTACTGCAAATAGGAGTGAAGAACAAACTCAAGTTTGTCATTGCCACCAGTCCGAAGTAAAATATAAAACAGAATAAAAATGAAAGCGAAAGCACTACTGTTGATGGCCTTTATCTCGGCTTCAGCATTTGCCCAAGAAACCGAATTTAAATTTGCCAAAGAAGGTCTGACCGATTTTATTGTAACAACCTATGCAGGTTCGGCGAAAGACACATACAATCTGGCATTGGCATGGGTAAAAGAGAATGCTAAAAAAGGATATACCATAACTTCTTCCGTTGAAAACGAAAAAGTAACAATACAAGGCGGAAAAGAGAACTTTCTTTGCAGTAAAGCCGGAGGCACTACAGTTTGTACGTATGCTACCTTTACCATTGAAATTTCGTTTAAAGACGGAAAGTTTAAGTTTGATGCAGTTGGCTTGACGGAGAAACCCAATAATGGAACCACTGTAGTAACGCATGATCTTAACGACTTCTCAGAATATTACAATAAAGACGGAAGTTTGAAAAAGTATAAAGACGATGTCCCGATGGCGTATGAAGCTCTTTTTAATGATTTAAATAAAAGCCTGGTTGCTTTTATGGATAAGAAAAAGAAAGCCGATGGCTGGTAAATCGGAAGTAGCATAAATAAAAAATCCCATTCATTTGAATGGGATTTTTTATGTTTAGTTTAAACTGAATGTATAAATTATTTTTCCGACTTGTTTTTCCGGTGCATTGCTGTCGGGCTGCCATTTGGTATTCTGGGCAGCTATTCGGGCTTGGTCTAATAAACATTTAGCCGTATTAGTGGTTCCTTGAACCCCGGCAGTTACACTAACTGTATTACCGTTTCGGTCTACAGAAACTTGTACAGCAACTCTCCCTTGTTCCTGACAGGTATAATCCGGTTGTGGTTTGCTTAAAGCTTTTCGGTTTCCTAACGAATAACCGGAACCACTTCCGTTCCCACCACCATTGCCGCTTCCATTTCCTGAGCCTGTTCCGCTACCACTACCTGTTCCGTTTCCGGAACCATTGCCGCCGCCTGAACCTGTCCCACTTCCGTTGCCATAGTATCCATTAGAATTCAGATTGCCGTTAGCACTTCCTTTGTTGCCGCCTTTTGTATCATTCCCATCACCACCTTTGTTGCCGCTTAAAATACTGGATAAAGCATCATTGGCGCTTTTGGAAACTTTTGGTTTTTCAATCACTGGTTTGACATCTTTTTTGATATCCACCGGTGTTTTCTTGATGTTTTCTTTTTTGGGAATAACTACATTATCATCGGCATTATCGTCTGAAATCACATCCTCCTCCGGAGAAGTTTTTACCGGAGTCACTTTAGCCTGATCTTTCACATTCAGTACTTCGCTTTTGTAATTATCGCCCATGCCATAATCGCTGTCGCCAAAGTTCATTTCGATGCCGCCACCACCACCGCCACCCATGAGTTTCATGTTGGCCGGAGGCCAAAAACGCAAAAAGAAAAGCAATAATAACAACAAGGCATACACTATAGTCGTAATGACTAAAGATTTTTTCTGATTGTCGGTGGTTTCAAGACTCATAGCTTTTCAGGTATTCGTTTATACTAGATATAACGCCTAAAAATACAAATTATTGTGTAATCCGGGCTGTTAATTTTTTGCTAAACCAATTGTTTTAAAGCAATTTCAAAGGCAGTAGCGCTGATGTTCTTTTTATCTGCATGCAAATTGTGTGCCTTTTCTAGCGCTTTTTTAATGGTTTCCGAAATATCATAGAAAATGGCTTCGTCCGTCATCTGTACTTTCTTCTCCATGAAGTAAGCAAAAACCCGGGCCATACCACAATTCGAAATGAAATCCGGAATCAAACTCACTTTGCTGTCAGTCTCTTCCATGATGCTTCCGAAGAAGATTTCTTTATCGGCAAAAGGGACATTGGCACCACAGGAAATCACTTCCAAACCGTGGTTGATTAAGTTGTCGATTTGGTCTTTGGTTACCAATCTTGACGCAGCACAAGGCGCAAAAATATCAGCACCTAAATTCCAGATCTTCTCATTGATTTCGGTAAAGGAAATCATGTTTTGCGCAACCAGTTTGTTTCCGTCTTTATTTAAAAACAATCGTTTAATTTCATCAAAACTAAAGCCTTCTTCATTGATGATTCCACCATCACGGTCGATGATTCCAACGATTTTGGCTCCCATTTCTGCCAAATAAAAAGCAGCAGCCGAACCTACATTTCCAAATCCTTGTACAATGGCTTTTTTACCATGCACATCACCACCATATATATGATAATAATGGCGCACTGCTTCAGCAACACCATATCCTGTAATCATATCGGCCACGGTATATTTACGCAAGACATCCGGAGAGAATTTTGGATTTTCGATTACTTTGATTACGCCTTGACGCAATTGCCCAATTCTATTGATTTTATCGGCTTCGGTTGGTTTGAAATGCCCGTTGAATACGCCTTCCTGCGGATGCCAAACACCACATTCTTCGGTAAACGGAATTACTTCGTGAATTTCGTCAACATTCAAATCGCCACCGGTGCCATAATAACTTTTTAATAATGGCGAAACGGCTTTGTACCAACGTTGTAAAACGCCTTTTTTGCGGGGATCATTTGGGTCAAAATTAATACCCGATTTGGCACCGCCAATCGCCGGACCAGAAACGGAAAACTTCACTTCCATAGTTTTGGCCAATGATAACACTTCGTTCATGTCTAATCCTTTACGCATACGCGTTCCACCGCCTGCTGCACCACCTCGAAGGGAATTAATTACAGTCCAACCTTCAGCTTCCGTTTCAGCATCTTTCCAGTTGAAGACAATTTCAGGTTGTTTATTTTCGAATTTTTTAAGTAAATCTTTCATGTTGTTTTGTTCGTTTGTGGTGCAAATATAAGAATTAGGAATTAGGATTTGGGCATTAGGATTTGCGAAATCTGCATAAAAAAAACACCACTGGGAAAGCGGTGTTTTTAACGATTTATTTACGGATTATTTTTTTGGTTTGTAACGTTTGTCCGGAGTGCCATCTTTTTTCAAAACCACTTTGGTTTCTTTGTTGGCTTTAAAACGTTTGTCTGGAGTGCCATCTTTTTTCAAAGGCGCTTTAGCTTCCTCTTTTTTGGCGGGAGCTTTGGTTTCTTTAGCTGCCGGAGCGGCTTTTTTCGGTGCTTGTTGCGCTGATGCTGAAAGCGTGAATCCTATCAATGCCATTACGGCTAACATTACTTTTCTCATTTGTTTAAAATTTTAAGATTGAGTAGCTAATTTATAGAAAAATGAAATACATTTTGTTAATTATTAGTTATAAATGGACTGGTTTTAGTAGTTTTAAGCCAATATTAATAAAGTACAGTAAATTATGAGAACGATAAAAAATTGGCACGATCAACATTCGCAAACGTTAAGTTTTGGTAGTCGAATTGCTGATAAAGTAGCAACAGGAATGGGGTCATGGCGTTTTATTATTATTCAAACCGTGATTGTCGCCGTTTGGATGATACTGAATATTGTGGCATATCTGTCACATTGGGATCCCTATCCGTTTATTCTTTTAAATTTACTTTTTTCAACGCAGGCAGCCTATGCGGCACCCATTATCATGATGGCGCAAAACCGCCAAAATGAGCGCGATCGTGCTCAAGCCCAAGCCGATTATCAAACTAACATCGAAGCCAAAGAGGAAATAGAAGCTTTGACTATTAAGCTAAATTCTATGGAAGTGGATAAATTAGATAAAATTATCCGCATGTTGGAAGCGATGGAGAAAAAATAACTCCGGAGGAATGATTGTGTTTTGCTCCGGTAACACTACTCAACACATTAATTTCATGGCGCAATTTCAATACACCCAGCAATCCAAAAATCAAAGCTTCTTTGTATTCTAATGTTTTGATGTCAGGAATAATCAGTTGCAGTTGGGGTAAATGATGTTGCATGCTTTCGATTAAAAAATCATTATAAGCACCACCGCCGGTAACGAGCATTTTTCCTTGTTTGTTTGGCAAGGCCAAAGCAGTTTGCACTGCAACATGTTCCGTAAAAGTGCGTATTTTGTCATCGATGGCAATCGAATAGTTTTCAATTAATGGCAGCATAACCGTTTTTACAAATTCAAACCCGAGCGATTTCGGAAATGGTTTTTGGTAATAGTCTAATGCATTTAATTCAGCTAATAAATCGGTGTTGATTTTGCCGCTTCGGGCAATGTTTCCTTTGTCATCGTAAGCTAATCCCAATTGATTGGCATAAAAATTCAAAACCGTATTTACCGGAGAAATATCAAAGGCAATCCGCTTTCCATTTTGCTCAAAGGACACATTCGAAAATCCGCCTAAATTCAAACAATAATCATAATCTGCAAACAGAATCCTATCGCCAATAGGAACCAAAGGCGCGCCTTGTCCGCTCAATTGCACATCCTGTACCCGAAAATCACAAACTACTGTTTCGCCAATGATTTCAGCAATCTCAGGAAGGTTGCCAATCTGCAACGTGAACCCGTTTTGCGGTTGGTGTAAAATGGTATGACCGTGACTGCAAACGGCGTCAATGTTTTCAATTTTGTGTTTTTGAATAAAAGCTTTGATGGTGTTTCCGAGAAGTACGGTATAGTCTTCATTCAGTTTTTTTAAGGCTGAATCCGAAAAATCGACGGCTGTTCTTAAGTTATCTAGCCAAATTCCATCATACGAAATCGTCTCACTTTCCAGGATTTTGTATGTCCATTTACCTTCGCTAATAGTGAAATGAAGATGTGCTAAATCAATGCCGTCAAGGGAAGTCCCCGACATCACTCCGATAACTTGGTAGGTTTCTTTAAACATTGGCTAAATTTACGAAAACGTTTGAAATTTTAACTTTATTATTATACTTTTGGGCACCAAAATTAAAGAAACGACAAACATAATTTTACAACTATGGATTTTAATTTAACCGAAGAACAGTTAATGATTCAACAAGCGGCACGCGATTTTGCTCAGGCTGAATTATTACCTGGTGTAATTGAAAGAGACGAACATTCGAAGTTTCCAACCGAGCAAGTCAAAATGATGGCCGAATTGGGATTCTTAGGCATGATGGTAGACCCAAAATATGGTGGTGCCGGATTGGACAGCGTTTCTTATGTTTTGGCGATGACCGAAATTGCCAAAGTAGATGCTTCGGCTGCGGTAATTATGTCGGTTAATAATTCTTTGGTTTGTGCCGGAATGGAAAAATACTGTTCGGAAGAACAAAAAATGAAATATTTAGTGCCTTTGGCCAAAGGGGAAGTAATTGGAGCTTTTTGTTTATCTGAACCGGAAGCCGGAAGTGACGCGAGTTCGCAAAAAACTACTGCCAAAGATATGGGAGACTATTATCTTTTAAACGGAACCAAAAACTGGATTACCAACGGTGGTACCGCTTCGACTTACCTTGTAATAGCACAAACCGATGTAGAAAAAGGACACAAAGGTATCAATGCTTTTATCGTGGAAAAAGGTTGGGCTGGTTTTGAAATTGGTCCGAAAGAAAAGAAAATGGGAATCCGCGGAAGCGACACGCATTCCTTAATGTTTACCGATGTGAAGGTTCCAAAAGAAAACCGAATCGGAGCAGATGGTTTCGGATTCAACTTTGCGATGAATGTATTGAACGGTGGTAGAATCGGGATTGCTTCACAAGCTTTAGGAATTGCTACCGGTGCCTACGAATTGGCTTTGAAATATTCACACGAGCGTAAAGCTTTTGGGAAAGAAATCTTCAAACACCAAGCGATTGCATTCAAATTGGCCGATATGTATGTGAAAATTACAGCCGCCAAATTGTTGATCATGAAAGCCGCCAGCGAAAAAGACGAAGGCAAAGACATTGCTCACTCGGGTGCTATGGCCAAATTATATGCTTCCGAAATTGCTTTGGAAGTAGCCAATGAAGCAGTGCAAATTCACGGTGGAAACGGTTATGTAGCCGAATACCATGTAGAACGCATGATGCGCGACTCGAAAATCACTCAGATTTATGAAGGAACGTCAGAGATTCAACGAATTGTAATTTCAAGAGGTTTGGTTTCTTAATCCAACAAACCCACAAATAGAATAACCCTTTTAGTGTAATTGCTGAAAGGGTTTTTTAATGGAAATAATTTATACTTTTACAATATGTATGAAGAATTAAAATATTGGTACCTCCGCGATCACAAGTTGTTTTGGACGTTAAGCATGTCGCAAATCAAGCAGTTGTGCATCATAACCGGTTTTAAAAAAGCCAAGAAAGGCGACATCATTTATTTTTCTTCTTCTGATTTGCCCCGTGTTTTTTTGCTCAAAAAAGGGAATATCAAAATCGTTTCCGTTGATGAAGACGGCAATGAAACCATCAAAGACATTATTCAAAAAGGCGATTTGTTTGGCGAACTGGAATTAGACAGTGACAGAAGTTCCAATGAATATGCCAAAGCTTTAACCGATGATATTATCATTTGCAGTTTCCTAATGTCAGATTTCGAAGATTTGTTGCTGCGGAATCCGAGTTTGGCCTTGTCGTATACCAAGTTTGTTGGTCTGAAAATGAAACGCATCAAAAACAATTATGCCAATTTGATGTCCAAAGATGCTAAAACCCGTTTGCTCACTTTCCTAAAAGACTGGGCCGCACGCGACGGCAAACAAGAGGGCAACAGAACTATTATAGAAAACTACCTTACCCAAACCGATATTGCCCAAATCATCTGCACCTCTCGCCAAACGGCTACTTTGTTATTAAACGAATTAGAAGAAAACGGCCTGATGCATTACGGAAGAAAAGAAATTATCATAGAAGATCTTTCGAAGTTGTAGTTTCCAAAATCCTTCTCGGGAAAATTGTCCATCACCTTGCGGTTATTGTCCATTTTATAGCCTTTAAAGGGGTCGCATCTTTGCCTTGTCAATAACGACAAACAATTTTAAAGAAAAATAAAATGACTACAACAACATTTTCAGTACCAATCAGAGAACAAGTTTCTGAAAACAATCAAGCTATTTTTGATAATTTACAAAAAGCATTAGGATTTGTGCCTAATTTGTATGCTACTATCGGTTACTCCAAAAATGGTTTGGAAAGATTCTTGGCCTACCAAAATGCCAAAACAACATTATCCAACAAAGAAAAAGAAGCAGTTAATTTAATTGTGAGCCAAGTCAACAATTGTGTGTATTGCCAAAGTGCCCATTTGGTTTTAGGTAAAATGAATGGTTTCACAGATGAACAATTAACAGACATCCGAAAAGGAAAAGCCGCTGATGCTAAACTAAATGCTTTAGTGCAATTAGCAGCCGAAATCACCAAAACCAGAGGGGAAGCCAACTCAGATTTAGTTGATGCTTTCTTCGCTCAAGGCTATACCAATGAAAACTTAGTAGATTTAATTTTGCTAATTAGTGACAAAACCGCTATGAACTACCTACACAATTTGACCAAAGTTCCGGTAGATTTTCCATTAGCTCCGACATTATAATTTGTAAATTAGCAAACCAATTCCTCTCGAGTTGGTTTGCTTTTCAATTTTTATCCAAATGAACACAACGGAACAAAAATTACCTTTGCCACCTTTTACCATGGAAACGGCTTTGCTAAAAGTGCAACTAGCCGAGGATGCCTGGAACAGTCAGGATATCGACAGAATTGCTCAAGCTTACACCATCGACACCGAATGGCGCAATCGGACGGAATTCATCAACGGTAGAGAAGAAGTCAAAGCATTCCTAAAACGCAAATGGGAAAAAGAACGACACTATAAACTCAAAAAAGAGTTATGGGGCTTTCGCGAAAACCGCATGGCCGTTCGCTTTGAATACGAATACCAAACCGAAGACGGACAATGGTTCCGGGCCTACGGAAACGAGTTATGGGAATTTGACGAAAACGGACTAATGCGCAAGCGTTTTGCCAGCATCAATGATTTGGAAATAGCAGCAACCGACAGAATTTTATAGTAATGACCAATAAAAATACTTTTACTTTAGTTAATCCCGAAACAGGAAACTTGGCGTTCAAGCTTTTTTCTTTTGAAGATAACAGTTCGTTTGATCATATACAGCGTTTGAATTATTATTCTTTGATTTGGATTCAAAAAGGCAGCGGCAAAGTAAAAGTAGATTTCTCTGAATATGATTTTACCGAAAACCAATTACTGGCTTTTGCACCATATCAGCCTTTTATGTTGACGACCAAAGAAGAAATCGAAGGAGTGGTCATTCACTTTCATCCCGATTTTTTCTGCATTCACAAACATCATCAGGAAGTGGCGTGTCACGGCGTGTTATTCAATAATATTTATGAGCCGCCTTATGTGACTATTGATGCTAGTGCTAAAAGCACATTGGACATGATTTTGGAACAAATCAAAACCGAAATGCAAAATCCTGCTTTGGCGCAATATGAATTACTGATTTCGTATTTGAAAATCGTATTAATTACGGCTTCCAGATTGAAAAAAGAACAACAACCGCCGGCTGATACTTCGGAAAGCACCACTCCGTTTATTCTCCAAAATCTGAAAAACTATATCGAACTCCATTATAAAACCAAACATTCCGCTAGTGATTATGCCGATTTGCTGCATATCACACCGAAATCGTTGGCCAAAATTGCCAAAACCCATTTCAATAAAACCTTGACCAATCTAATCTCAGAACGCATTATCATTGAAGCCAAGCGTGAATTGTATCTTACCAATAAACCTGTAAAAGAAATCGCTTTTGAATTGGGGTATGACGATGAGCATTATTTCAGTCGCTTCTTTAAAAACAATGCTGAGGTTTCTCCTCAAATCTATCGTGAAACGGTTGGTTTTGCCAGGGCCATGGGTTAATTTTTAGAAATTTTGCCCCAATTGTAAACTACCTGACATTTCACTTTTCCTACGGATGCTACTTTTGCTTTATCAAATCAGATAAACAAAAATACAGTATCATGAACAAACACATTTTAATCCTCTTCGTTACCTTATTGTCGGTAACCGGGTTTGCTCAAAATTCGAGAGCAACACAATTCAATTTAGAAAATAAAGTAGCCCTTCAAGGCTATGATCCGGTGGCGTACTTTACTCAAAAGAAAGCAGTCAAAGGCAAAAAAGAAATCGCTGCTACCAATGATGGTGTTATCTATTATTTTGCTTCCCAGGCCAATAAAGAAGCCTTTGCCAAAAACCCAACAAGCTACGAACCACAATACGGAGGCTGGTGTGCTTATGCCATGGGTTCCAGTGGTGAAAAAGTAGCAATCAATCCGGAGACTTTCAAGATTTTGGATGGAAAACTCTATTTGTTCTACAATGCGTATTTCAATAACACCTTGAAATCTTGGAACAAAGACGAACCCAATCTGAAGAAAAAAGCAGATGGCAACTGGAAAAAAAGTAACAACTAGAACTCATGAAAAACCCAATATTTATTTGGATTATAAAACTCACCGCAGTGGTAATCCTGGTTCAGACGCTATTTTTCAAATTCACAGGAGCCGAAGAGAGCGTTTACATTTTTCAAACCTTAGGAATCGAGCCTTACGGACGAATCGGTTCAGGTGTTGTAGAGCTGATTGCTTCAATACTAATTCTGATTCCGAGAACCACTTTGCTTGGAGCACTTTTGGGTTTGGGAACCATGTGTGGCGCCATTTTTTCACATATATTTGTGTTAGGAATTGAGGTGAAAAATGATGGAGGAACATTATTCTTTTTGGCCGTAATTACATTAGTCTGTTGTTTGATTTTGGTTTACAGCCAAAAAAATAAACTCCCGGATTTATTGCGATTCAAGCTGTAAGAATCCGTTTTTCGAAAGAAATCGTACATAAGAAACAACCAAAAAACGAAACCAATTATGTTAATTCCGGCTATCCACAAAACCTTAAACGAGTTGTCCGATTTACTATCGCAACTTTCCGACAGCGACTATTGTTGCGCCTGTCCCGATCTGAGCAACGCCACCATTGGCGAGCACACCCGACACATTATTGAACTTTTTCAATGTTTGGTCAATCAATATCCAAACGGTGTAATTAACTATGACAATCGACAACGGGATTATCGGATACAAACCAATTCGGCTTTCGCCCAAAAAAGTATTGTTGACTTGCTAAATGCAATAAGCAAACCCAATAAAAATCTGCAATTGCAACAAGTAATTGATAGCGAAGCACTTTTGATAGCAACCAATTATGATCGGGAATTGTTATATAATTTAGAGCATTGCATCCATCATCAGGCACTGATAAAAGTGGCGATTCTCCAATCAGCGAATTTGACTGTTGATGAAAATTTTGGCGTTGCCCGTTCCACTATCGAATACAGAAAACAATGTGCACAGTAAGTTTTGTCAATGCCAACGGTAAGATTATCATCACGTCCAACCGCGATGAAAAGACAGTTCGGCCCAACGCCATCGCACCTAAAAATTACCACATTCATAACAAAAAAATCATCTTCCCCAAAGACAGCAAAGCAGGAGGTACTTGGTATGCCATTGATGAGCATTCCAATGTTGTCGTGCTGCTCAATGGTGCTGAAGAAAAACACTTCATCAGAGAGCATTACCGCAAAAGTCGGGGCTTGATAGTGTTGGATATTATCAGTAGTGAGTCGCCAATTAGAGCCTGGAATGATATTGATTTAAACGATATCGAACCGTTCACTTTGGTGCTTTTTGAAAATCAAAAATTGTATCAATTGCGCTGGAATGAAGTAGAAAAAGAAACCAAAGAATTAGAGACCAATCAAAGCCATATCTGGTCTTCCTCGACTTTATATTCAAAGGAAATTAGAGCCGAAAGAGCTCATTGGTTTCATACGTTTCTCGACACCAAAACTCAAATCCATGAAGAAGAACTGTTCAATTTTCACCGCTATACCGAAGAAGACAACACAGATCATGGTTTAGTCATTAACAGAAATGATGTTTTGAAAACATTAAGCATCACCCAAACCGTTATCGAACAAAATAAAGTCGCGATTCACTATTCGGATTTGATCGCCGAAAAGGAATATTCCAATACTTTCATCTCCATTTAAATGAAGTTATTTTTCCATAAACTGTTCCATTGGGAATACTGGCCGTTCCAAATCGTCTATATTCCGATTTATTTTTTGTGGGCATATTATGCGTTAAAAGCCAGGACGATTTTCTTTTTCAATACCTGCAATCCCAATATGAAAAATGGTGGCTTTATCATGGATAGTAAGATAGAAATCTATGATTTAATTCCACAACAATTCTATCCAAAAACCAAGTTGGTCAAAGAAAAAATTCCTTTTGATGAGGTGGTTTTGCTTCTTGAAAATTCCCGAATTAAGTTGCCGTTAATTGCCAAGCCCGATATAGGTTTGCGAGGTTCGGCGGTTAAGAAAATTACTAATTTGGAAGAGTTGCAAGCGTATCATGCCAAAGCCAATTTCAATTATTTGTTGCAGGATTTGATTCCGTATGACCACGAAGTTGGTATTTTTTATGTTCGCTTTCCACAGGAAAAACATGGGAGAATTACCGGCATTGTCGCCAAAGAATTTCTGATTGTTGAAGGCGATGGGCTTTCCACTATTGCCGCATTGTTAAAGGCCAATCCCCGTTACGAATTTCAGTTACAAGCTCTGGAAAAAGAATACGGAACTCAACTGAACGACATTTTGTCGAAAGGAGAAAAGCGCAATTTGGTGCCTTATGGAAATCATGCTCGTGGTGCCAAATTTTTAGATTACAGTCATCTGATTTCACCCGAATTGACCAAAGTTATTGATGAAATGTGCTTGCAAATTCCGGAATTTTATTTTGGCAGAATGGATTTGATGTACAACAGCTGGGCGGAACTGGAACAAGGTAAAAATTTCTCCATCGTAGAATTGAACGGAGCCGCCAGCGAACCTACCCACATATACGATCCAAAACATTCGCTGTTTTTTGCCTGGAAAGAATTGGCGCGCCATATCAAATACATGTTTCAAATCAGCGTCGAAAACCACAAGCGTGGCTTTAGCTATTTGCCGCATAAAGTAGGAGTGGAGCAATACCGATTGCATTTAGAACAATCTGATAAAATCGTTCATTTCTGATGCAAAATTTAAAGAACATCGTGGTGGGTTTTTTGGTCAGTTTCATTGGTTCCATTCCGCTTGGGTATTTGAATGTGGTGGGCTTTCAACTGTTTCAGAAATCAGGATTGCAGGAAACTATATTGTATGTATTAGGTGTGACCATCATTGAGTTTTGGGTGATTTATTTCACTTTAATTTTTGCCAAACAATTAGCCGCAAATAAAAAGCTGACCAAGTTTATCGAAGCTTTTTCTATTGTTTTCATGTTCGTTTTAGCGCTTGTTTTTTACTTTGGTTCCAATGCCAAAACGGATTATTCTGCTTCATTCACTTATGCTCCTTTTGTTTTAGGGTTGGTGCTGAGTTGTTTCAACTTTGTGCAGATTCCGTTTTGGACGGGCTGGAATCTCTGGCTTTTAAACGGAAACTATATTGAAATTTCCAAAACCAGAAAGTATTTCTATATTTTCGGCACCGTTGCTGGAACTTTTTTTGGGATGTTGATACTCATTTTTTTACTTCATTTTTTTACTTCCAATGTTGATTTTTTGGCTAAATACCTACTGCAGCTCATCATTCCGTTAGTTTTTGTCGGATTGGGAATGTGGCAATCGCTAAAGTTTTATCGCCAGTACAAAGGCTGATTTCATTTCTTTACTTTTAGTATCTTTACGACAAGAATGAAATCGAAGATTCACGAACACAAAAACAATCTTTAAATAGTGAGTAAACACATCATCATTACGGGAACATCACGTGGTATCGGCTATGAGCTTGCACTACAATTTGCCAATGCCGGTCACCAGGTTCTGGCGGTTTCCCGCAAAACACCACAAGGATTATTGGGAAATCCTAACATCACTTGTCTTTCTGTAGATTTGTCTCAGGAAAATGATTTGATTAAAGTAGAAAATTTTCTCTCCTCAACTTGGAAAAGAGTAGATGTCATCATTCATAACGCGGGTAGTTTGCTGCACAAACCTTTTGCACAAACCACCCAACAGGATTTCGAAAACGTTTATAAAGTCAATGTTTTTGGCGTGGCCAATTTGACCAAAGTGTGCTTGCCATTTTTGCAAAAAGGAAGTCATGTGGTTTCCATCAGTTCGATGGGCGGTATTCAAGGCAGTATGAAATTCGCGGGATTGGCCGCTTACAGTTCCAGCAAAGGTGCTGTCATTACGCTTTCTGAACTCTTGGCCGAAGAATACAAAGAACAAGGCATTGCCTTCAATGTGTTAGCTTTGGGCGCCGTACAAACCGAAATGTTGCAAGAAGCTTTCCCGGGTTATATCGCCCCAATTTCTGCTAAAGAAATGGCGGATTATATTTTCAATTTTGCACTCACCGGCAATAAATACCACAATGGGAAAGTGATTCAGGTTTCCTCAACAACTCCATAAACTTGAGCGAAGTTCTTTCAAAATATTTGCCTGAACATGCTGTTCTGCCTTGCTTTGACTTAATCAAAAGCCATAATGTGCATTTGAAAATCGTCAACGAGCGCCAAACGCGTCACGGAGATTACCGCAGAGCCATTGGTGGCAAACACGAAATCACGGTTAATGCCAACTTGAACAAATACCGTTTTCTGATTACTTTGGTTCATGAGATTGCTCATTTGGTAGCTTACGAAAAATACGGTCGCCTGATAAAACCACACGGCAATGAATGGAAACACACTTTTCAACGTTTGATGGTGCCATTTATTCACCCGGAGATTTTTCCGCATTCGGTCTTGCCTTTGGTGGCAAATCATTTCAGAAATCCTACTGCCAGTAGTGATACTGATGCGCGCTTGGCTTTTGCTTTAAAACAATTTGACGAACGCAAATCAGACATTCATTTCATTCACGAAGTACCCAGTGGAAGCTTTTTCAGAATCAAAAACGGCAGAATTTTTCAGAAAAAAGGATTGCGGGTTAAGCGGTATGAATGCCTTGAAGTCAAAACCGGCAAGCTTTATTTGTTCAATGCCAACGCTGAGGTGGAAATTTTACCGGGTTGATAGTTTAAAAAACTCAGCAACTTAGTACCTTAGCGGCTTAGTTACTTTTTAAAAAAAATGAATAAAAATTATTACGCCATAGTAATGGCAGGCGGCGTGGGTTCGCGCTTTTGGCCGGTTAGCACCACTGATTTCCCGAAACAATTTCACGACATGTTAGGTTCGGGCGATACTTTGATACAAAAAACATTCAGTCGTTTGGCCAAGTCGATTCCGGCCGAAAATATTTTGATATTAACCAATGAACGCTACAACGATTTGGTGTTGGAACAACTGCCAATGGTAAAACAGGAGCAAGTGTTGCTGGAGCCAGCCATGCGAAACACAGCACCGTGCATTCTTTATGCTTCGCTAAAAATTCAGAAACAAAATCCGGATGCCGTTATGGTGGTAGCGCCAAGCGATCATTGGATTGAAGATGAAGACGAGTTTTCAAGAAATTTGCAGCAGTGTTTTGACTTTTGCCAAAAAGAGAATGCGTTGATGACGCTGGGCATACAACCGACTTTCCCGAATACCGGTTTTGGGTATATTGAGTTTGATAAAACCGATGCAAATCCAATCAAAAAAGTAACTCAGTTTCGGGAAAAACCGGATTATGAAACGGCCAAATCGTTTTTGGAAGCCGGGAATTTCCTTTGGAATGGGGGCATTTTTATTTGGAGTGCTAAAACCATAACTGAAGCTTTTGAAAAGTTTCAACCTCAGATGAATGCTTTGTTTCAGCAAGGGAACAGTAGTTATAACACTTCCGCTGAGAAAGAATTCATCAATGCTAATTACGCCAAGGCTGAAAATATTTCCATTGATTATGCCATTTTGGAAAAAGCGCAAAATGTGTATGTATTGCCGGCTACTTTTGATTGGAATGACTTGGGAACTTGGGGACAATTGCATGAGAAATTAGACAAAGACGAAAACAACAACGGCGTTATCAATGCTAAAGTGGTTATGGAAAATGCGTCTAATAACATCGTCCGCTCCGATGCCAATAAACTTATCGTTATTGACGGTTTACACGATTATATCATTGTAGATAAAGAAGGTATTCTGTTGATTTATCCAAAAAGTAAAGAGCAGGACATCAAACGAATAACGGCTATGGCCAATAAATTATAAAGCAAAGGAACCTTAGGGTTCCTTTTTTTATAGGTTGAAATTAAGTGTAAAATTGTACTACTTTCTGCGCAACTTTTTTTACTTTAGTACTTCTTAAAAAGAATCTGAAACTATATGCAGCAAAAGGGATATTATATTTGGAAAATAGCACTGATTGGTATGTTGCTTTTTTTTCAATCTTCCTTTGGGCAATTGACAAATTTTACGCTGACCGTTGTCAAAACAAATGAAACCTGCACCGCTAACGGGAGTTTAACTTTTTCAGTTTCTAATACGGCACCCGGCGCTACCATGATTTATACTATTTATCATTTGCCTGATGTAACCACTCCAATTTCTTTGCAATCAACTACGACTATTTCAGGGCTTGTTGCCGGGAATTACAGAGTGGTGGCTACTCAAATTTTAAACGGTTCCACCAATGCACAGCAACAGGATATAACAATACTTTATCAGGTAACAGCATTAACCTACCAAGTAGTGGGAACCAATGTAATATGCGGAAATGACGGTAAAATAACGGTAAATATAACGGGAGGAACAGCCGTAAACTATGAGCTTTTTGCAGGACCGGTAACCCGACCACTTCAATCCTCAAATGTTTTTACCAATCTTCCGGAAGGGCTATATAGTATCAGGGTTTTTAATAGTTGTAACGAGGGTGTTGTTCAGAATTTCCAGCTAGAAAAATCGATTCCCAATATTGAATTTAATTCTAATACTAATTCAATAGCTAGCTGTAATTTGGTATCGGCATCATTTTATATTTTTAGTGGTGCTTATAACGCCACAAAAATTATAGCGTATCCGATAACTATTGAATTTACCTTGTTTCCACCAACTGGAGGCTCAACAACTACCACGCAAACTTTAACTCAGGGAAACCCAAACCAGCAACAAATTTCAACTCAGTTTCCGCTGTATTACGATCAAAGTTATTCTTATAATGTTAAAATTACGGATGCTTGTGGTAATGTATTCATTAAAAACAGTAATCAGATTTTCATTATGATGCAGTTGTTGGTCTATGAACAGCCGGTTTCATGTGCTATGCAATTGGTGGTTAATCCCATAAATTTCGTGGCTCCTTTTACGGTTACGTTTCTTAGTGCACCACCCGGATTCGTTCCTGTTGATTATAATAGCCAGCACCCGGGACCGTTTACTCAAACGGCTATTTATACTTTTGGTTACCCACAAGGCACCTATACGATACAAGTGACGGATGCCTGTGGTCATTCGGTTACGCAACAATACACCACGCAACCGCCACCAATTCCATACGTAGGTTCCAGCGTATTAAACGGATGCCAAACAGGAGAAGGCTCTGTATTGATTTCAAATGGAACTAACAATCTTATCAGTGTTACTATTGTAGCGGCACCGCAAATCTACCAAAACCCTTTGCCAGAAGACGTCAGTTATAATTTGCATAATGGAATTTTCACTATGAATTCTTTTCCGGCTGGGAATTATACTTTTCAAGTTATGGATGGCTGTGGCTTTTCCAGTATAGTAAATGTTCAAATTCAGGGATACCAAATTATAAGCAATGGTGTTAACCTGGTGAATAATTGTAATTCTTTTGATATTGCCTTGAACCATCAAAGCACCACGTCAAATGCTTTGTTTTATATGCAAAAATGGGATGTGGCCAGCAGTCAGTGGGGAAATCCGATAACGAACTATTATGATAGTTACCAACCGGGTCCTTTAAACGCTATTGCATTACAAAATAATTTCACAAATTTGAATTTTAGTTACAGTGGTACGTTTCGGATTGTAAAAGTTTTTTTTGTTTATGCTAATGGAAGCAATGGTTTGGTAAAATGCCAGGATGTAATTTATACTTTTGAATATAATGGTCTTCCAAAAATCAATGCAGTATATTCTTTTGCTTGTGGGAATGGTAATTACAGTGTATTGGTGGATGCTGTTGGAACGTTGCCGCTAACGTATAAAATCACTACAAAAAACGGAGTCTCATTTATAATAGATAATGGAAATTCAAATATATTAACAGGAATAGCGCCCGGAATTTACAATTTTCAAGTGATAGATAATTGCGGCAATGTATTGAATAGCGTCTTTGAGATTCCACATCCATTTGATTTGAGTATAACACCTACTAACATGTGTGAGGGGCAAGTAGCATCATTGTCAATTCCGGCTTTCGGACTTTTAAGTTACCAATGGTGGAAAGACAACAATACCGGGACTATTTTGAGTACTACCAATACTTTGACTTTTCCATCCTTTAATTTGGCGAATAATAGCGGAACGTATCACGTTAGAATAAGTTACCTGTCAAATCCCAACAGCTGTATTGATTTTGTTATAGATTATACGGTATCGCCAATTCTTGTCAATCCTAATGCCGGTCAAGGCTCTCAGGTAAGTTATTGTGGGAATAAAGGGGTAATTGATTTGTTCTCTTTACTGACAGGTAATTACGATGGGAATGGTACTTGGACGGAACTTACCAATAGTGGTTTTTTAAATAATAATCTTTGGAATTCAACCTTCGCTTCTTCGGGGATGTATCAGTTTAAATATAGCGTTAGCAAATGTAGTTTTGTTGATGAGGCTTTTGTCATTGTTATCATCAACTCAATTCCACAAACGCCATTTGTTACTGCATCAGAAACTATTTGTGAAGGAAACGATGCCCAACTGTTCGCTAATGTTGAAATGCCATCAGGGTATTCTTTTGCTTGGACTGGTCCTAATAATTTTGCCTCCACCGAACAAAATCCGATTATTCAAAATGCTGTTTTGGCCAATAGCGGAACTTATAGTGTAAAATCAATCTTGGGAGAATGTCAATCCGAAGAAGTGAGCATAGATTTGCTGGTGAATCCAATTCCAAAATTCACTTTAGATTCAAAATGTGATGGTGGGCGCTATATCCTATCGGCTTTTCCGGAGAATGCGTCTTTTGATGTCAATGCTGTTACCTATTCCTGGAGCGGTCCCAATGGCTTTACTAGTACAGTAAACCCTGCTGATATTACACAATTGTCTCTGGGGAGTTATTCGCTGACTATCACCGATACCAATGGTTGTGACAGTACTGAAAGCATTGAGGTGGCCAGCACTTTTTGTCAAATTCCAAACGTGATTACACCCAACAATGACAACCTGAACGATACTTTTGATTTGTCGGGATTGGATGTTGAGAAACTCGAAATTTATAGCCGCTGGGGAAGAAAAGTGTATGAAAAAGAGAACTACATTGACCAATGGCAAGGACAAAACATGCACGGCGGATTCCTTCCGGATTCTACTTATTACTACTATATAAAACTCAGAAACCAGGAGTCAAAAATAGGCTGGGTTTTTCTGAACAGAGGCTAGTGCTACAACTCTTCTTTGTTTTGTGCTTTTCTGATTTTTTTGAAAAGATTGGACGAATACACAAAGTCGGTAATGGCTTCGTTATCGGTTTTGAAAATGTCTTTCTTAGTTCCTTCCCAAGCTAAAATCCCCTGTTTTAAGAATATAATTTTCTCACCAATTTCCATAACTGAGTTCATGTCGTGGGTGTTGATTACTGTTGTAATGTTATATTCTACCGTAATTTCATGAATCAAATTATCAATGATAATTGAGGTTTTAGGATCCAAACCCGAGTTGGGTTCGTCACAAAAAAGATATTTCGGATTGTTGACAATAGCACGGGCAATGGCCACACGTTTTTGCATTCCACCGGATAACTCTGACGGCTTTTTATGATGGGCACTTTTTAAATCTACTCGGTCAACAACAAAATCAACACGCTCTTTAATTTCAGCAGCTGTTTTGGTGGTAAACATCTTCAATGGAAACCCTACATTTTCTTCAACCGTCATACTGTCAAATAATGCACTGCCTTGGAATACCATCCCGATTTCGGTTCGCAGAGCTCTTTTTTCGTCATCGGTTAAATTGGAATAAATCCTGCCGTCAAAGGAAATGGTTCCTTTTTCGGGGGTATGAATTCCGAGTAAACTTTTGAGCAAAACGGTTTTCCCTGAGCCACTTTGACCAATGATTAAATTGGTTTTCCCCGTTTCAAAAATGGTAGAAACTCCCTTTAAGACTTTAGAGTCTCCGAATGATTTTTCAACGTTTTTTACTTCTATCATTAGGTCAAAAGTAATTGAGTTAATATATAATTGGCCAAAATAATCGTTACCGCTGTCCACACAAAGGATACCGTACTGGCTTTACCCACTTCGAGTGCGCCACCTTTCATATAATAGCCATGAAAAGACGGAATGGTAGCCAAAATTAAAGCAAAAACAAAAGTTTTAATAAAGGCATAGGCAATATGAAACGGAATAAATTCCTGTTGGATTCCGGTTATGAAATCATTGCTTGATGCAAATCCGCCATAAACAGCAGCAATCCAACCGCCTAAAATGCCCAGAAACATACTAATTCCAATCACAAAAGGATAGAGCAGGAGCGCTGTTATTTTTGGAAAAACCAAATAATTTAAAGAGTTCACTCCCATCACTTCCAAAGCATCAATTTGTTCGGTAACGCGCATCGTTCCTATACTTGAAGTAATGAAGGAACCCATTTTACCGGCCATGATTATCGAGATGAATGTTGGGGCAAATTCCAGAATTACCGATTGTCTTGTGGCAAAACCGATAAGGTATTTTGGGATTAAAGGATTGGTCAAATTTAAGGCCGTTTGAATGGCAACAACGCCTCCAACGAAGAAGGAAATGAAACATACAATTCCGAGGGAGTCTATAATTAAATCATCAATTTCTTTGAAGATTAACTGTCTCATCACCGACCATTTGGTAGGTTTGTTGAAGACTTCTTTCCACATCAAGAAATATTTTCCTATTTGAGATAAATAGCGAACTAACATCATAGCATTTAAATATTGTCAAAAATAGTTATAAGTTATGAGTTATAAGTTTTTGGTCAGAATAATTTCGCTTTCATTTTTTGCAAACGATAAGCGCGAATAAATTTGGCTTGTTCCTCTGTAACTAAAAGAGGTTTTTTGGCTGATTTGGCTTGCCAAAATCCTTTGATGTAATCAATGAAAAGCAGCGGCTTACCTTTTCGCAGCGCTAGTTTTACGGATGCTATTGTGGTTATGAAAAACCCGTAACCCAAACTGTAAAAGGCTTCGCCTTGTTTGTAACGGCTGGCTTTGTTGTAATTGGCCCCGGTTGGTTTTAAATGTTTTACGTGTAAACTTTCATCGGTTACTACTTTCCAGTTGTAAAATTTGCAAAGCAGTTCGTCAACGGTGTCCCAACCCATAGCTGGTTTTAAACCACCAATTTGTTCGAAAGTGGCTTTTCGGTACGCTTTAAAAGCACCTCGAATATGATCTTTATCGGTGAGGTTTTCCAAAATCCAGTCGCCATTTTTTTCGATGTAGGCAAAACCACCCACCATTCCGATAGTATCATCTGATCTGAAATGTTGGATAATGGTTTCAAAATAATTCGAAGGAAAAATCAAATCGGCATCGGCTTTCACAATAAAATCATAGTGATTATCTAAAGTTTCCAATCCTTTTTCAAAAGCCTGAATCACTTTGCTGCCTGGGAGATGAATTGCGTCTGAAGTTTTATTGACTAAGCTAATAAACGGGTATTCTTTGGCAAAAGCCAATACAATTTCAGCAGTAGTATCGGTTGAATTATCATCCACTACCACCACTTTATTTGGCAAAATTGTCTGTTCAATTATAGATTGCAGTGTTAATCCGATGAATTGCGCTTCGTTGTGAGCGGGAATGACAATGTAGTAGTTCATGTGCAGCTTAGCTTAACGCCGTAAAAATAGAAATTTGAAAGCATAAAAAAAGGATTCCTCAAGAGAAATCCTTTTTTCAACTAATTTTATAAACAAACAAACAATCTAATCCACGTTGGCTAATTCTGTAGTTTTCTTTTTAGTGAAAGCTTCAATGTTATCATACACTACAGGAATTACTTCTTTACCGGTTTTGTCGATGAAACCTAGTTTTTCTTTTCGGTCTTTTACCAAAGCCCAGTTTTTTCTAACATCGTCAAATTTAGAGACTTCCACATATTTTACAGGAACAACAACATTTCCTTCTTTGTCGATAAATCCTTTCAGACCTTGGCTTTCAACCAGTGCCCATTCTTTGGTGTACTCTCCGAAAGAACCGATTTTATCATAAATGGGAGGGACAATCTCTTTTCCTGCTTCATTCATGAAACCATACTTTCCGTCTTTTACAACCAATGCCCATCCGGCATTATAATTGTCATAGTTTTCAACCGTTTGGTACTTTGGTTCTACTATGATTTTACCATTCTTGTCAACAAAGCCGAACAAGTTATTAAGTTCTACTTTGGCCCAATTTGGATGCATTTTGTCAAACTCTTCAATGGAGGTATATTTTGGCGGAACAATTTCAATTCCTGACTCATTTATAATCCCGAATTTTTCATCAGATTTAACAATAAACATTTTTTGAGCGAATGAGCAAGTTAATGCTAAAGACATCGAAAGCGTAAATAATTTCTTCATAATTTTTGATTTAAGGGTTATGTTTTATTTCGAGTCAAACATAGGGGGTTTACCGATTAAATGACAAATAAAATCGATGAAATGCATGTTTTTTATAAAAAAGTAAGTTTTTATTATAATAATACTTACAATTGTTTGTTTTTTAATTTTAAGAATTGGATGAATTAATTCGTTTTGAATTGTTCGGTAGAAAAATGAAATTTCTGCTCCAAATCCTACTGTATGAAGAAGATAATTTACTGTTTTAAAATTTACATTTTTGATAATCAATAAGTTAATAAAAAAATAGGAAAAAGAAGCATAAAAAAAATCATCCCGTAGGATGATTTTGGATAAAAACTGAAAAAATGGATATTATTTTATCTTTTCAGCATATATCATATAATATCTCGGAGTAAAGTATCTTAAGAAGGGTCTAAATCCAAATTTTTTAACCGGATGGGTAAACTTTTCACGGTCAATAATCTTCCAACCGGCTTTTTCTAAAAGCCAATCGAGCTGCCAATCTTCAAACTCATGATAATGTCTGTCCCACATATCGGTCTTGCTTCTATAAGCTGGTGAGAACCATAAACGCAACGGTATAGAAATTAAAATTTTATCCGCTTTTACATTCTGTATTATAGTATAAGGATTCAACAGGTGCTCAAAAATCTCAAAAGCAGTAACTACACTATAGCTTTCTGACTGTAGGTTTGACTGATCATTGTCCAAATCCTCGCCTTTGGTGTTTTTTACAGTATAACCGTTTTCTTCCATAATCTTTGAAAATGGATTCGGGACACCCAAATCTAAAATGGTTTCAGAAGTGGTGATGTGTTTTTGCAAAAAAGCTAACGTTAAATTGAAGCGTTTGCTGGGGTAGGTCTTCTCGTACATGAATTGAAATTACAAATTATAAAGCCGCGAAGTTACAAACTTTATTACATTCTGTAAACAATTGCATTCACGTTCATGCCGGCACCAACCGAAGCAAAAAGAATTACATCGCCTTTATGTAAACTTTGATTTTCTATTTTACCTTTCACTAAGGAATCATATAAGGTAGGCACTGTAGCCACACTGGAATTTCCAAGTTTATGAATACTCATTGGCATAATGCCTTCGGGTGGTGTTTCCTGATAGAGTTTGTAAAAACGTTGAATGATGGCTTCGTCCATTTTTTCATTAGCCTGATGAATCAGAATTTTTTTCACTTCCTTAATGCCAATGCCACTCTTGTCTAAACATTCTTTCATCGCTTTAGGAACTTGACTTAAAGCAAATTCATAAATTTTCCTTCCGTGCATTTTAATATAACGCACATCAGGATCGTGGGCTTTGTTAAATGAATTTCCAAAAAATAAATAGTAAGCCTCGTCATAAGTGAATGTAGCCGTTTCATGGGCCAGTATTCCGCCGGCTTCCTCAGTGGCTTCTATAATAGTGGCACCAGCACCATCAGAGTAAATCATACTGTCTCTGTCGTGCAAATCAACCACGCGGGAAAGGGTTTCAGCTCCAATTACCAAACATTTTTTGGCCATTCCGGCTTTGATAAAAGCTTGTGCCTGAATCACACCTTCCACCCAACCCGGACAACCAAACAGCATATCGTAACAAACACATTTTGGGTTTTTGATGCGTAAATCAAACTTTACTCTAGTAGCTAAGCTTGGCAGTAAATCGGTTTGAATGGCTCCTTTTTTTACGTTTCCGAAATTGTGCGCAAAAATGATGTAATCTAATGTTTCCGGATCAATCTTAGAGTTTTCAATAGCTCGTTGGGCAGCTATCGTAGCAATGTCCGAAGTTTGTAAATCATCCGATACGTAGCGGCGTTCTTCTATTCCGGTTATGTCAAAAAATTTCTCGGTGATGACTTCGTTAGGTAAGGGAAAAGGAGTACCGTCATCATTAAGGAAAACGTGTTTTATAAAATCTTTATTGGATACTATTTCAGTGGGAATGTAACTTCCGGAACCAGTTATTTTTATATTCATTATTTTAAATATTTCATTGCGAAATTATTAATAAAAATATTTAGGAGTTGTAAAATTGATAATTAATTCAAAACTATTGTGAATAATTTAAAAAACATCCTGTATTATTATAGAACTACTAATTATTTGTCTTTTTGCTGAGCAATTTTAATCTGTATAATAGTAGCAATGCTGAGTGCCTGTGTTTTAATTTGCTCTGCTTTTTCGCCTTTGAAATTTTCATCAACGGCAGCATAAAAATGATGCAGCCAAATTTTAAAAAGTTCGGGCGACAAGTATTCTTTAGCATTCACATCCAAATGAATTTGCGTCAAATTATGTGTATAGCCACCAGTTCCCAAAATAGCCTGCGACCAAAACGTAACCAATATAGGCAAATGCTCTTCCAGTTTTATTTTGACTACATCGGTAAAAATATAGCTAATGGAATCATCGGTAAGCAATTTTTTGTAGAACTCATCCACCAGTGAATACAAATCGCCTTGGGTTTGAATGTCATTCATTATTTAATCTCTACTATTAAACAAAAATAAAGCTTTGGGTTTTTAAAATTCCTGATTAAAATCAGCTTTTAAAAGAAAAGGTTCCAAGAATACCTTGAAACCTTTACTTCGTACTTCTAACTTCGTATTTTGTACTTTGAATTACATGTAAGCCTCAATTGGCGCACACGAACAAACTAAATTTCTGTCGCCATAAGCATCATCTACACGACGCACACTTGGCCAGAATTTGTTTTCATGAATATATTCTAACGGATACGCCGCTTGCTCACGGGTGTATGGGAAAACCCAAGTGTCAGCCGTTAGCATAGCCATAGTATGCGGTGCATTTTTCAAAACGTTATTGGCATCGTCAGCCGAAGCGGCATCAATTTCTTTTCTAATGGAAATCATCGCATCACAAAAACGGTCTAACTCAGCTAAATCTTCTGATTCGGTTGGTTCTATCATTAAAGTTCCGGCTACCGGGAAAGAAACCGTTGGTGCATGAAAACCATAATCCATTAATCGCTTGGCAATATCAGTAACTTCGATACCGTTTTGTTTGAAAGAACGACAATCCAAAATCATTTCGTGTGCTGCTCTTCCGCATTCTCCTGTGTATAAAATTGGATAATGATCTTCCAGTCTTGTTTTCATATAATTGGCATTCAAAATGGCGTGTTGGGTTGAGCTTTTCAAACCTTCGGCGCCAAGCATGGTGATATAACCATACGAAATCAAACATACCAAAGCCGAGCCATAAGGAGCAGAAGAAATAGCGGTAATCGCTTGGTTTCCACCTACCGGAATAACTGGGTTGGTTGGTAAGAATGGCACTAGTTTCTCATTCACGCAAATTGGCCCCACACCAGGACCACCGCCACCGTGAGGAATAGCGAAAGTTTTGTGTAAGTTCAAGTGACAAACATCAGCACCAATCGTTGCCGGATTAGTTAAACCAACCTGCGCATTCATATTGGCACCATCCATATAGACTAAACCGCCGTTGTCGTGAATGATTTTGGTGATTTCACAAATAGCACTTTCAAAAACACCATGAGTTGATGGATACGTCACCATTAAACACGAAAGATTATCCTTGTGTTCAATAGCTCTAGCTCTCAAATCTTCTACATCAATATTTCCGTTCTCCATTGTTTTGGTCACAATGATTTCCATTCCAGCCATCGCTGCTGAAGCCGGATTGGTTCCGTGAGCAGAGGATGGAATCAGACACACATTTCTGTGATGGTCGCCACGTGATAAATGGTAAGCACGAATCGCCATTAAACCGGCATATTCGCCTTGTGCGCCAGAGTTGGGTTGCAATGTGGTTCCAGCAAAACCGGTAACCACGTTTAATTGTTGCTCTAATTTTTTAAGCATGGTGATGTAGCCTTCGGCTTGTTCAATAGGAGCAAAGGGGTGAATGCTGTTCCAATTTGCCATCGATAAGGGTAGCATTTCGGCAGCCGCGTTGAGTTTCATCGTACAAGAACCCAACGAAATCATTGAGTGGTTTAACGATAAATCTTTACGCTCTAATTTTTTGATATAACGCATCAACTGTGATTCAGAATGATGGTTGTTGAATACTTCATGTTGCAAGAAGGATGAGGTTCTTTCCAATGAAGCAGGGATGTTGTCATTTGAATTTAGTTCCGAAACTTTGAAACTTTCTTTACCACTAGCTTCCGCAAAAATGGCAATGATTTGGTTCAAATCGTTCAACGAAGTAGTTTCGTTTACCGAAATCGAAATCGTTTCCGCATCGGCATAAAAGAAGTTCACTTCGTGTTTTTCGGCAATCGCTTTTACTTTGTTCGAATCCGCTTTTACTGAAATTGTATCGAAGAAAGCTGAATTGGTTTGGTAAACACCTAATTTATTTAAAGCATCTGCCAAAGTCACTGCCGAGGCATGCACTTTATTAGCAATGTATCGCAAACCTTTTGGCCCGTGATATACAGTGTACATACCGGCCATAACGGCTAGTAAAACCTGAGCCGTACAAATATTGGAAGTGGCTTTCTCCCGTTTGATGTGTTGCTCACGAGTTCCTAAAGCCATTCTCAAGGCACGGTTTCCGTTGGCGTCGATAGTTACACCAATAATTCTTCCCGGCATCGAACGTTTGTACTCTTCTTTGGTAGCAAAAAAAGCGGCATGAGGCCCACCATATCCCATTGGGATTCCGAAACGCTGCGTGGTTCCTACGACTACATCGGCGCCCATTTCTCCGGGAGAGGTTAATTTTACTAATGATAAAATATCAGCCGCTACAGCTACTTTGATTTCGTTGGCTTTGGCTTTGGCAATAAATCCGGCGTAGTCATGTATTTGACCAAATTTACCTGGATATTGTAAAATAGCGCCAAAAAAATCAGCGGAAAAATCAAAAGTTTCGTGATTTCCAACAACTAATTCGATTCCTTTTGGCGTTGAACGTGTTTGTAAAACGGATAACGTTTGTGGTAATATTTCTTCGGAAACGAAGAATTTATTGGTGTTATTTTTCTTTTGGTCACGCGTACGAACGTCAAATAATAATGCCATCGCTTCGGCTGCCGCTGTGCCTTCATCCAACAAGGAAGCATTGGCAATTTCCATTCCGGTCAACTCGATAACTGTGGTTTGAAAATTCAAAATCGCTTCTAATCTTCCTTGGGCAATCTCGGCCTGATAAGGTGTATAAGCAGTATACCAACCGGGATTTTCAAAAACATTTCTTTGAATCACCGGCGGAACTATGGTTGGGTGATAGCCCAAACCAATATAGGATTTAAATACTTTATTCTTTTTGCCCAGTTCCTGAATGTGTAATAAATATTCATATTCAGTCATCGCGGGATCCAATTGCAAATCGTTTTTCAGGCGAATATCATCGGGGATGGTTTCGTAAATTAGTTGATCAAAAGTCTCTACTCCGATGGTTTTGAACATGTGGTTTAGGTCGCTCTCACGTGGACCTATGTGGCGTAATGCAAATGCGTCTGTTCTCATTAAAATGTAAGTTCTAAGTGTGTTTAGTTGTGCTGTTTTTTAACGCCAACAAAAGTAATTATTAATGTTCTAATTTTGTGCTAAACAAAGTCTAATATTTTGACAAATTTTCAACCAAAAAGACTTCTTATCAACAGTTTGATTACTTTTATAAAATGCGATGGCTAAAGCAACTTCTCGACTTTTACATTAACAGCAGCATTCATGTAGCACTGTCAGTATTTGCATTCGTGCAGATGACTGGTTTTTTGTTTCGTATTGAAGAGGTGGGAGTCAGTGCTTATTTTGCTTTTTTCGGAACAATAGTCGGGTATAATTTTGTCAAATATGATGCTTTGGCTCGGACTCAAAAACTGCAAATGAGAACCGAATTAAAAGCTATTGCAACTTTGAGTTTTCTTTCTTTTTTGGCGGCCGGATTTTACTTTTTGCAATTGGCACAAAATACCAAAATCATTGCTTTTGCTTTTCTGATACTGACGATGTTGTACACGTTGCCCTTTTTTCCTAACCGGAAAAATGCCCGAAATTGGGCAGGCGTGAAGATTTATATAGTGGCTTTGTGCTGGGTGGGCGTGACTCTTTTTCTGCCTCTAATTAATGCCGGAATCCCATTGTCGATTGATATTTTTGTAGTTGCTGTTCAGCGTTTTATTTTAATTTTTGTACTGATACTGATTTTTGAAATTATTGATTTGCAGCTTGATGATCCCAATTTAAAAACCGTTCCGCAGCAAATAGGAGTGGAGCGCACCAAAATAGTCGGCAGTGTTTTATTGTTGCTTTTTATTCTTTTAGGATTTTTTCAAACCGATTTTAGTTTTACGGCTTTGTTTTTAAGATTGGGTGTGGCCTTTACTATTTTGCTTTTTTTACTTTTTGCTCATGAGAAGAAATCAAAATATTACAGTTCTTTTTGGGTAGAAAGCATTCCGATTTTGTGGTGGTTGTCGCTCCTTTGGTTTTTGAATCCAAGCTAGTTTTGGTTCCTAAAAAGCTATTGGAAGAATGAACTTTTAGGGTGAATTATGGTTTTTTTTCGTTTTCTCAGGTTCAAGTTTTAGGGCATATTCAAAAAAATTAACACTTTTAACATGGATTGCTTAACTATTTTATCATTAAAATTTAAAAATTAAGACACATAAAGTTAAAGAATTTTTAATGATTTCCATTAGGATTTTTAAAAGCTACATTTCGCCTTATTAACCTAAATCTATTTATGGAATGAAAAAATCTACTTTTTCACTGTATTTTCGATTGCCCAAAATTCTCGCATCGAAATACAATTTTTGCTTTTTTGTCCTGACACTTTTACTAGGACAACAAACTATGGCACAAACAACCCTTATCAATCCTGCTGCTGAGGGAGGATTTGAAAGCGGTTCTACTTTTGCTGCTAATGGATGGACCACTGTAAATGCCGCAACTAACACTTGGAATGTGGGAACAGCACCCGGTTGGTTTACCGGTACGGGAGGCGCTTATGTTTCCAATGACACTGGTACTAGTTGGGCGTATACCAATTCATCCGCTAACCGTTCTTCTTTTTACAGAGATGTTACTTTTCCGGCTGGGGCAGTGTCTGCCACATTAAGTTTTGATTGGAGAGCCAATGGGAATGATGGAAATTATGATAATCTGTTAGTTTATGTGATGGATACTTCCATTACGCCTACTACAGCGGGACCTACAAGCACCAACACGACTACAACGGGTTGGACCGGTTATACGAATGGTACCACCGGTTACTTTTTGTTACAACGCAATGGTACTACAGCACCAACCACTACGACAAATGTTACTTATACTTTGTCGGCAGCGCAATTGACTTATGTTTTGGGAACTACCAAACGTTTGGTTTTTGTTTGGAAAAATGATGGTTCAGGCGGAGCGAATCCTCCGGCTTCTATAGATAACATTGCATTACAAGTTTATACTTGTGGTGCTCCAACGAGTTTGGTGACTTCTACTTTTACTGCTACTACAGCAACAATAGGTTGGACAGCCCCTACAGCGGCTCCTTCCAGCGGTTATGATTATGAAGTAAGAACCAGCGGTGCGGTTGGCAGTGGTGCTACCGGACTGGTAACCAGTGGTACAACAGCAGCGGTTACCTTAGGGTTGACCAGTTTGACTGCTAATACTGCTTATACTTATTATGTAAGATCTAATTGTGGTTCAGGAGATTTTAGCGCTTGGAGTTCCGGTACTTTCTTTACCGGGTATTGTATTCCTTCTTCAACGGCGAACACCTCTTATATCAATAGTTTCTCCACTACCGGAGGAACCACCAATATTTCAAATTTAATTTCAGGGTATACCGGAACCGGGTATCAGGATAATTATGCTACCGCTTCGGTGAGCCAATATGCTACCGGAATCATCAATTTTTCTTCTGTTATTGTGGGAGGAACTGTGGGTACCAGTATTTGGGTAGATTGGAATAACGATTTAGTTTTTGATAATACTACCGAAAGAGTTTTTGTTACGACTGCTTATGGTAATAATCAAACCGGAAGTTTTACAGTGCCAAGCGGAACTGCCATTGGTGATTACAGAATGCGGGTAAGAATTGATTTCAATGCCATAGCACCGGATGCTTGTTCAACTGCCAATACAAGAACAGAAGCAGAAGACTATAAAGTAAGCGTTATTGCGCCACCAGCGTGTTTACCACCATCGGGATTAACCTCTGCAGCGACTACTGCTTATACAGCAACGGTAAACTGGACTGCTTCTACAACCGCGCCAAGTGGCGGATATGAGTATTATTATTCCACTTCCGCTGTTGAGCCTACTGCAGGAACTACTGTTTCAGGAACTGTAGGAGCTGGTGTATTGACTGCCTCTATTTCAGGGTTGAGTGCTACCACTACTTATTACGTTTGGGTACGAAGTGCTTGTGGTTCGGGAAGTACTAGTATTTGGTCGACATCATCTACTACTTTTACTACGCCTTGTGACCCACCGGTTATCAATGGTACTACTCCGGGTTCTGTTTGCGGACAAGGAACCGTTAGTTTGGGTGCTACGGCTACAGCAGGTACTTTGAAATGGTATGCTGCTGCTACAGGAGGAAATGCTCTGGCAACGGGAACAAGTTATACTACACCAAGTATTTCGGCTACCACGTCTTACTGGGTTGAAGCTAGCCTTAATGGTACTACTCAATCTTCAGGAAAATCGGCTCCACCAGCCTCGGCTACCGGTACCACTTTAACAAACTGGGGTGTTGTTTTTAATACTACAGAACCTTTAAACTTGCAAAGCGTTTCTTTATATTCAACGACTGCCGGGACAGTAGATATTAAAATCACGAATGCAGCATTAACTGAAATCTATTCTACCGGAAATGTAGCTATTGCAGCCGGAGGCACTACTACCCCGAATATTATTCCGCTTAACTTTACGTTACCAGCCGGAACAGGTTATAGAATTTTGGTGAAAGCCTATACGGGTGTTACTTTAATTCGCGATTCCACTACCTTGACTTTCCCTTATAACGGAACGGATGGTAAACTTAACGTAACGTCTTCTGAATGGGGTGGAACTACTACCGGTACCTATTATTACTTTTATGATTTAAAATACAACAGTAGTTGTGTTTCACCAAGAACAGAAGTTGTTGCTACGGTAACTACGCCACCGACTTTAACGACGACTACTCCAGTGGCGGTTTGCAGCGGACAATCAACTGCAGCTGTGACTATTACAGCCGGAACAGCTGACTATGATACTTATGTATGGTCACCGGCAACAGACGTAACCGGTAATGCAGCAGCGGGTTGGATATTTAATCCAAGTGTTACTACCAACTATGTTTTAACAGCTTCTCAATCGGCAGGCAATTGTACCACTACTGTTCCTGTGACAGTAACGGTAAATCCAAATCCGACTGTACTGGTATCACCAACTTCGGCTACCATTTGTCAAGGAAGTTCTGCTACACTGACAGCCTTAACTACTGTACCGGGGACTGTTTCTGTTGGAACAGGAACAACATTAACTAGTGCTACGACACAACCAACTGCTTTTTGTAATCGTTGGGCTCAATATTGGAATCAAACTATATTTACTGCGACTGAGCTTCAGGCTATGGGATTAAAACCAGGGAATATAACTTCTATTGCTTATGATATTACTACTTTAGGCTCAGGCACTAATGTTACTAATTTTTCTATAAGAATCGGAACAACTACCAATGATGTTTTAACCTCATTTATTACTACCGGTTTAACTACCGTATATGGTCCTGCAACCTACACTCACGCTATAGGAGTGAATACAATTACTTTTGCAACACCTTATGTTTGGGACGGTGTTTCTAACATTGTTGTTGATATCAGACAAAATGGTGTAGATAGTACTAATAATGCTATTACTTACTATACTGCTACTACAAATACTATGACGATATCGGCTACTACCAGTACTACGTTTGCGACTAATCCTATTCAAAACCTTGTAACGGCTGGAACAGTAACACCAGCTACTTCTTTACAGCGTTTGAATGTTGTTCTTGGAGGGCCATTGGGGTCAACAGGAACGGTAAACTGGTTATGGAATCCGGACGCATTGACTAGTAATGAAATTACCGTATCACCAGCATCCAGTACCATCTATACTGTTAGAGGGACCAATGCAACTACAGGTTGCTATGCTGAGGGTACAGTTGGGATTACTGTTACTTCCACACCGGCTCCAACAGGCAATTCTACGCAAACGGTTTCTGTAGCCAATACTGCCGACGCTACTGTAGCTAATTTAACAGCCACCGGAACTGCCGTAGTTTGGTATGCTTCTGAAGCTGATGCATTAGCGGATGTAAATCCATTGGCGTCCAGTACTCAGTTAGTTACGGGTGCTACTTACTATGCTGTACAAACAGTTGATGGTTGTAGAAGTGTTACTACTTTGGCCGTGACAGTTACAGTTGCGCTAGGGAATGCTTCTTTTGATTTGAGTGGATTGAAATACTATCCTAATCCGGTTACCAATATTTTAAATATTGAATATGTAGGCACTATTTCGGCTGTTGAGGTGTACAACACTTTAGGCCAAAAAGTTGCTTCCAAAAAAGTAAACGGAATTACCGCCGCTCTTGATATGTCTACCTTGACTAGCGGTACTTACTTTGTTAAAGTTGAAACAGCAAATGCTTCAAAAACAATCAAAGTCATTAAACAATAAGCATAAATTATTTATATAGAAAAGCCACCGTAAGGTGGCTTTTTTGTTTTAAAACGAATGGGTTTGCCTATTTTTTTTCTGCTAAATTTTTAAGGAAAGTATTTCGCTGCTTAAGAAAGGAAGTCAGATAGTTTTTCAGAAGTAATCGATTAAAAAGTTTTCCCAAAATGCCATAAGGGGTTTCATATTCCAAATGGTCAATCATGACGGTTGTATCGTTTTTGGCAACAAAAGTATGCTCGTGCCGGAACGATTTGAAATGACCTTTAATCATCTCATCCACAAAATAATTGGGAATCTCCATTTCGGTGATTTTGCTTTGATGTTTCAGATAAAAACCAAAATGTTTTCCGCGCCAGGTAACTGTTTCTCCTAGTTCAATCAAACCCGAAGTTCTGCCGGCTATGGCTTTTTCATTGGATTGAAAAGTAGAGAGTTGATGCACATCGATGTTGCGGCTTACGTCAAAAACGGTTTGTATTGGTGCGTGTATTTTGGTGATGAGACGGATGGTGGTCATGGATTTATTTAGAGTTTTTTGAAATTTAATTTAAATAAAAGCCCGGCTAATATTGAGGCAATACAATAAGATATGGTACCATTAAAACTCATGCTGCCTCCGATTAACCAAAATGAAATTATAACTCCTGAAACTGCAAATAAAATTAAAATCACTTTGGCATAGTTAGGGTTGCTATTTTTTTTGGCTAAGAAGAGATATAAAAAACCATATAAAATGTAAGTTGGGCTTGAACAAAATAAACTAACCATAATGAATACTGGATAGGCTTCTAAATAACCTAAAACCAGATGGGAATTGACCGAAGAGTAATATTCGGTTACTTGACCAATTATAGGTCCAAGTAATAATGTACCAAACCAATGTTTAAATAAATAGGACCAATTCATTTTTGCTGTTTTATAGTTTATAATGTCCAATTATATTATGAAGGAAAAGCAATGTATTCACTAAGGCAAAAAGCACAAACAATGCATTCATACCATAACTCCCAATTTTGAAAAGCCTGCGTTGTGGAATTTGATACATTGGATAATAAGCAATTTGTGTGGCTACTTTTCCAACCCAATAGGCGGCTATTAATCCGGTCAAAGCAACGGCCAATGCTGATTGTTCTTTCAGTTCATTGGTAAACAAAATGGCAATCAAACCAAACGAAAAGTTCAATCCTTGTATGTACCGCCCATAGGTTTTGCAGATTTCCTGATTCAGCGGTTTGAGTTGTTTCACATCATTATACCAATCAAAAACATGATGACGGATATAAGGATAAATCAATGCTGTAAAAATTTGACCAACACCACTAAAGATGATGAGCCAGTTGGGGATAGTGGTGTTCATAATTTTCTTTTTTGATTATAAATGATAAAAGTTAGGAAGAAAACTAAAAAGATAGGTAGTAAAAAAAGCCAATCCATGCTATGACCATCCCAAAGTAAAAAGAAAAGAATAACCAAACCAAAGTAGCAATAGATTAATTTGTTTTTTGGAAACAGTATGACAAATAATAAGGCAGCAGTAACTTGCAGTATGCCAGTGATGGCCAATCCGTAAGCGCCTAACAACAGGAATAGCAATGCAATAATATTTATGATTTCGGTTATTTTAAAAAAAGTTTTCATGATATTTATTATTTTAAACTTTCAGAAAAAAATGAAAGTTAGAATTAAAAAAAAAGGTTATTTCATAAATTTAATTAAAATCTGTGCCAGCCAATTGTCTTTGTATTCGGTTATTTTGTCCAAAACATTATCAGCTTTCAGTACAAAATCATACAATTTTGAGGTTTGCTCCACAAAATGTCTTTCCTCAGCGGTAGCACTCGCATCAATCGAAGACACTTCTTTCAATACTTTCAAAGCCGGTTTGATTTCGCGTTTGCTGCGTTCTTTCGAGATTTTCACTGCTAATTCGTCCAAGTCTTTTTCGGCAGTAAAATACTCCCTGCGTTCCCCGGTTTTGTATTCCTTGTACACGATGCCCCAATCCATTAGCGCTCTCAAATTCATACTGGCATTCCCGCGTGAAATTTGCAATTCGTCCATAATGTCTTCCATCGAAACGGCTTCGTTAGACACCATCAACAAGGCATGAATCTGTGCCATCGTTTTGTTGATGCCCCACTGTGAGCCCAAGGCTCCCCAGGTTTGAACGAATTTATTTTTAGCTTCTTTGAATTCCATGACTCAAAGGTAACTAAAAGTTTTTAAACTTTCAAAAAAAAATGAAAGATATTTATAGTTAATTTGGGCGTTCCCCTGAAACAAGTTCAGGGTCGGGCTTTCCGCGCTACATGGTAGCTCGCTGCAATCCCTAACGCGATTTGATTTTCATAAAAAAAACCGAAGTGTTACCTCCGGTTCTTAAATCATATAGTATGCTTTGTACTTTGTAAATCGTACTTCATACTTTAAATCAATCCGGCTCGCTTCAATAACGCTTCAGGTTTTGGTTCCTGTCCGCGGAAACGTTTGTACAATTCCATCGGCAATTCAGTTCCGCCTTTGGAAAGTACGTTGTCTTTGAATTTGGTGGCGACTTCTTTATTAAAAATGCCTTTTTCCTGAAAATACGCAAAAGCATCCGCATCCAAAACTTCCGCCCATTTATAACTATAATACCCCGATGAATACCCGCCTTGAAAAATGTGCGAAAACGAAGTGCTCATGCAATTCTCAGCCACATCAGGGTACAGGGTAGTGTTGCTCATGGCTGCTTTTTCAAAGGTTTTTACATTTTCTATCTTATGCGGTTTGGCATGATACGCTATATCTAAAAGTCCAAAACTTAATTGACGCAATGTTGCCATGCCTTCTAAGAAACTCGCACTTTCCTTAATTTTTTCCACATATTGCTGCGGAATGATTTCTCCTGTTTGATAATGTTTGGCAAACAAAGCCAAAGCTTCCGGCTCGTAACACCAGTTTTCCATCACTTGACTTGGTAATTCCACAAAGTCCCAAAACACCGAAGTTCCCGATAAACTTGGATAAGTCGTATTGGCTAACATACCGTGCAAGGCGTGTCCAAATTCATGAAACAAAGTGGTCACTTCGTTAAAAGTCAACAACGATGGTTTGGTTTCGGTTGGTGGCGTAAAGTTGCAAACGATAGACACATGCGGTCTTTCGTTGATGTCATTTTTAATAAATTGTGGCTTGAACGAGGTCATCCAGGCGCCGTTGCGTTTTCCTTTTCTCGGGAAAAAGTCGGAGTAGAAGATGGCTACCAGTTTTTCTTCGAAGTCTAATACTTCAAAAGTCTGTACATCGTCATGGTATTTGTCGATATCAAAAACTTCTTTGAACTTGATACCAAATAATTTTTCAGCTACAGTGAAAGCGCCGTTCAGTACGTTTTCTAATTTGAAATACGGTTTCAGAATCTCGTCATCCAAGCTGAATAACTTCTGTTTCAGTTTTTCTGAATAATAAGCGCTGTCCCATTTTTCCAGACTTTCCAATCCGTCCAATTCTTTAGCGAAAGCGGTTAATTCGGCAAATTCTTTTTGAGCTGCCGGTTTGGCTTTCTCCAGTAAATCATTTAAAAACGATTGTACTTTTTCCGGAGTTTGTGCCATGCGTTCTTCCAAAACAAAATGCGAATGCGAGTTGTAGCCTAATAACTTGGCTCTTTCGTGACGCAATTTCACTATGTTTTTTACATTTTCCTGATTGTCGAAATCATTTTCCTGAAAGGCTTTTTTCCCCGCAGCAATCGCCATTTCTTTACGCAGTTCACGATTGTCAACATAAGTTACAAAAGGCAAATAGCTTGGAAAATCCAGTGTAAACATCCAACCGTCTAAATCATCGGATTTGGCTAATGAGCGAGCCATTTCTTTAGCGCCATCGGGCAATCCTTGTAAATCAGCTTCGTTGGAAATATGCAGCTTGTAACTGTTGGTTTCGGCCAAAACATTTTCCCCGTAAGTCAATTTTAATTTGGCTAAATCAGTATCTATTTCGCGCAAACGGGTTTTTTTATCTTCGGAAAGCAGCGCTCCGTTTCGGGTAAAACTTTTGTATTTTTTATCCAATAACGTGGCTTGTTCCGGAGTTAACGTTAGGTTGTCTTTTTGGTCGTGAACAGCTTTTACCCGTTTGAATAAATCTTCGTTCAAAGCAATATCGTTCCCAAAAGCAGTCAGTAAAGGCGATACTTCCTGAGCAATTTTTTGCAGTTCATCACAAGTTTCCGCCGAATTCAGATTGAAGAAAATAGACGACAATCTATCCAAAGCTTCTCCCGAAAAGTCTAAAGCTTCAATGGTATTGGCAAAAGTCGGCTCTTCCGGATTGTTAGTAATCGCGTCAATTTCGGCCCGGGCTTTGGCAATATTTTCTGCAAAAGCGGGTTGGTAATTCTCTATTTTAATTTGGCTAAATGGTGCCGTATTGTGTTTGGTAGTAAAGGTTTCTGTTAAGATTTTCATAGTTTATTTCTTCATTTCGTCCGATGATTTATTCACCGCGTCTTTGAGACTTTCTTTGTATAATATAATTTTATCAAGTACCATTTTGTCATGGCTCCCGATGATTTGTGCTGCCAGAATTCCGGCATTTTTGGCTCCGTTTAAAGCTACCGTTGCCACAGGAACACCACCTGGCATTTGCAAAATAGACAGAACAGAATCCCAGCCGTCAATGGAATTGCTCGATTTAACGGGAACACCGATTACAGGAAGTGGCGACATTGATGCGACCATGCCCGGCAAATGGGCAGCACCGCCTGCACCGGCAATGATAACCGAAATACCGCGATGGTGCGCATTTTTACTGAATTCAAATAATTTTTCGGGAGTTCGGTGTGCCGAAACAATATCGACTTCCGTTTCGATGTCAAAACTCTTTAAGATGTCGATGGCTTCCTGCATGATTGGCAAGTCGCTTTGGCTTCCCATGATGATGGCTACTTTGCTCATTATTGTTGTTGGTTTGTTGTTTGTGGTTTTTTTTTTATTGCCAAAAGAATGAATGTAATTATCCAGATAATTAAAAAATCAGCCACCATTCCTCTTTTAAATCCATGATGGAAATCATTGTCATGTAGTAAAAATTGATGGTAATAGGTAAAAGGAAAACCCATACTGAAATTTGGAAAGGTATTATTTAATTTACTGCTTAGCATAGATGCCATTAATGAGACATATGAAATCACACAAAAGACAATGACAGCATAAAAACTAATCTTAAAAAATGGCTTTAGTATTTTCAAATTTCAAAGGGTTACATTTTCAAATTACTAATCACTCTAATAGTATTCTTTACTTCTTCGGCTATCTTTCTGGCTTCTGCCATATCTTCATTGACAATCGTTACGTGTCCCATTTTGCGGAATGGTCTTGTTTCTTTTTTGCCGTAAATGTGTGGCGTAACACCATCTATTGCCATGATTTTTTCGATGTTTTCATAAATCACCGGTCCCGAAAAACCTTCTGCTCCGACCAAATTTACCATAATTCCGGCAACTTTGCTAGCGGTATTGCCCAAAGGCAAATTCAAGATGGCTCGCAAATGGTTTTCAAATTGCGAAGTATAACTGGCTTCAATGCTGTAATGTCCTGAGTTGTGAGGGCGCGGTGCGACTTCATTGACCAAAATCCCTTCATCATGCGTCTGGAACATTTCAACCGCCAGCAATCCAACATGGTTGTAGGCCTGGGAAACCTGAAGCGCAATTTTATTCGCTTTTTTGGCAATATTATAGTCAATTCGAGCCGGGCAAATTACATATTCTACCTGATTGGCTTCGGGATGGAATTCCATTTCAACAACCGGATAGGTTTTTACATCCCCGGAAACGGAACGGGCAACAATCACGGCCAGTTCATTTTTAAATGGTACCATTTGCTCCGCGATGCATTCTACATTGGGTAAATTTTCTATATCCGAAATGGAACGTACCACTTTTACACCATTACCATCATAACCAAACTGAGCGCATTTCCATACAAAAGGCAAGGCTATCATGCCGTTTTCAATTTCCGTTCTTAAATCCGATAAGGAAGTAAATCGTTTATAGGCGGCTGTTGGAATTTGATTTTCGACATAAAAATCTTTTTGTACGCCTTTGTTTTGAATCAATCGCAATGTTTTTGGCGATGGAAAAACGGCTAAGCCTTCCGCTTCCAATTGGTCCAAAGCATCCAAATTCACATTTTCAATTTCAATAGTCAACAGATTCACTTTTTTCCCGAAATCATAAACCGTATCAAAATCCATCAAATCACCAATAAAAAATTTTGTGGCTCCGTATTGGCAAGGCGCATCCATGCTGGGATCAAAAACATAGGTTTGAATGTCGAACTTTCGGGTTTCGGCCAAGAGCATTTTGCCCAATTGCCCGCCACCGAGAATTCCCAGTTTAAAATCAGAAGAGAAATAATTCATTCGTTGTAGTTGTTGTAGTTGTTGGCACAAAGATACTATATCCAATTCAAAAATCATTTCGAAATCTTTCTCAAAACTTCTTTGGCGGCAGCCTTATATCCGGCGGATTGCGCATGAAAATCTTTGTTGATGATGTTTCTCAATTCGTCTTTAATCCAGTCTTCCTTTTGGGCATAATGGCATAAAGTGTACATGGCATAGGCTTTTGGAGCCACTTTAGCATCACCAATGAGCCAATCCAAACAGATTTCAATCAGTTTTTCTTTTTGGTTTTCGGTCAATGAAATAGTTTTGGAAGTGCTTAAAAAATAAGCCGTTCTTGACATCCCACGAATGGCGGATTCGTGTTTGTACTGGGCCATCGTATTACAAATTAAGTCAATGAATGGAACCAGCATTTGCGTATGCGTTTCGACCAGCAATTCAATAATCCAGACGGCTTTGTAGTGGTTTTTATTAGATAAATCCGTTGCGAATGCCACCAACTCAGTCATGTGTTCCGGGTTTTGAGCCACAAAATCGCGAAGGCCATGGCGGCAATTGGTACTGGCGTTGCTTTTAGCAATTCGGTCCTGAAAAATCGTATTCATTTTGTAAAAATAGCATTTTTGGAAAAAAGTCTTAATACTTAGTACTTAATACTCAAGACTTCTTTAAATTTGCACCTTATTTTAAAAACAACACACATGATACATTTGCACGACAAAACCTTCGAACCTTTTATTTCTTCGGAAGAGATTGATTTTGCCATTAAAAATTTGGCCAAACAAATGGACGATGATTTTTTTGATGAAGTGCCTGTATTTGTTGGCGTTTTGAATGGCGCTTTTATGGTGATGAGCGATTTGATGAAACAATATCGTGGGATGTGTGAAGTGAGTTTTGTCAAAATGGCTTCGTATGAAGGAACAAAAACAACTCATGAAGTAAAACAACTGATTGGTTTGAATCAAGATTTGGAAGGCAGAACAGTAGTAATCGTCGAAGACATCGTGGATACCGGAAATACTATTGAAGAACTGAAAGCTATTTTCAAAGAAAAAAAAGTGAAGCATTTAAAAATTGCCACCTTATTTTTCAAACCGGAAGCCTATAAAAAAGACATTAAAATAGATTACGTAGGAATCAGAATTCCAAATAAATTCATCGTTGGTTACGGTTTAGACTACGACGGTTTAGGAAGAAATTTACCGGATGTATACCAATTAGCAGAATAACATATACCTTACTATAACTACAACTTTTACAAAATGATTAACATCGTTCTTTTCGGAAAACCAGGTGCAGGCAAAGGCACACAAGCTGAATTTTTAAAAGAAAAATACAACCTGACGCATCTTTCTACCGGAGATATTTTCAGATACAATATAAAAAACAACACGGATTTGGGGCAGCTAGCCAAAACCTTTATGGACAAAGGCGATTTAGTTCCCGATGAAGTAACCATCAAAATGTTGGAAAGCGAAGTGGATAACAACCCACTCTCAGCCGGATTTTTATTCGACGGTTTTCCTAGAACTTTGGCGCAGGCAGCCGCTTTGGATGCTTTTTTAGAATCCAAAGGACAAAGCATTACGGCTACTGTGGCGTTGGAAGCTAACGATGAAATCTTGGTGCAACGTTTGTTGGAAAGAGGTAAAACATCAGGCCGACCTGACGATCAGGACGAGGAAAAAATCAGAAACCGGTATGACGAATACAACCAAAAAACAGCGCCATTGACCAACTATTATGATGCTCAGGGTAAGTTTTATGCGGTGGATGGCATCGGTACTATTGCAGAAGTTACGCAACGCTTAAGCTCAGTAATCGACAATTTATAATTTACGTTTTTGGTTAGCAGTTATATTCATAACGCATAACTTATAACTCATAACTCAAAATGGAAATACTAATCATTCTTTTTTTAATACTGCTCAACGGCGTCTTTTCCATGTCGGAAATCGCATTGATTTCGGCGCGTAAAAACCGTTTGGAAACCGCAGCCAAAAAAGGAAATACCAATGCCAAGGTGGCGTTGGATTTGGCCAATTCACCTAACAAATTTCTATCTACGGTTCAAATCGGAATTACGTTAATCGGGATTCTGACCGGGATTTATTCCGGAGATAAGATTACTACCGATGTTACTTTATTTATAGAGAGCTTTGCGGCGTTAAAGCTTTATGCCCACAGCATTGCTGTTGGAATTGTAGTGGTGATATTGACTTTCTTTTCTTTGGTTTTAGGTGAATTATTGCCGAAAAGAATTGGATTGAATTATCCCGAAGCGATTGCCAAAGGCGTTGCCGTTCCCATGAAAATGGTGTCCATAGCCACTATGCCGTTTATTTGGTTATTGACTAAATCCACCGATTTTATTTTGGATGTTTTCAAAATCAAACCAACAGCCGACGGAAAAGTTACCGAAGAAGAAATCAAAGCTATTATCAAAGAAGGCACCGAAGGCGGCGAGGTACAGGAAATAGAACAAGACATAGTAGAACGCGTTTTCCACATTGGCGACCGAAAGGTAAATTCCTTAATGACGCACCGCCAATCGATTGTTTATCTTTCGTATGACGATACGGTTGCCGAATTGAAAACCAAAATGCTGGACGAATTGCATTCGTTTTATCCGGTTTGTCAGGATAATTTGGACGATGTGGTTGGTATAGTATTGCTGAAAGATTTGTTTGCCGGTTTTGAAAAAGGCAATTTCCAATTAAAATCGATTGTCAAAGAACCGGTCTATATGATTGAACATACTTCGGCCTATAAAGCGCTGGAGAATTTCAAAAAATCCAAAGTACATTATGCTTTGGTAACCGACGAATACGGTGTTTTTCAGGGAATTATTACCTTGAATGACATCTTGGAAGCCTTGGTGGGTGATGCGGCCGATTTTGATGATGATGAATACCAATTGATAAGCCGGGAAGACGGAACGTGGCTGGTGGACGGATTGTATTCCTTACACGATTTCCTGACGTATTTTGATATGGATGAGTTGACCAATGACTATGAGGTAACCACCGTGAGCGGTTTAATCATGACCGAAATGGGCAAAATACCTACCACCGGAGAGAAACTCATTTGGAACAAATTTGAATTAGAAGTCATCGATATGGATGGCGTGAAGATTGATAAAGTGCTGGTAAAAGCATTAAAAGAATAAATAAGTTGGCCGTCACAGTCGCAGTTTACAGAAAGTGGTAAATGGCGGAACTGAGACTGAAAACTGAGACTGAAAACTAGGAATTATGACAGAGGGAAATTTTGTAGATTACGTAAAAATATATGTTTCTTCCGGAAAAGGAGGGAAAGGTTCTTCGCATCTACACCGAGAAAAATTTATTGAAAAAGGTGGCCCGGATGGTGGTGATGGTGGTCGCGGTGGGCACGTGATACTAAGAGGAAACAAAGGACTATGGACTTTATTTCATCTAAAGTTTGCGCGTCATATCAAAGCCGGTCACGGTGGCGATGGCGGAAGCTCTCGTAGTACCGGACACGATGGGGAAGATAAAGTGATTGAAGTGCCATTAGGAACTGTAGTTCGCGATAAAGAAACTGAAGAAATTTTGTTCGAAATCACGGAACATGGTGAAGAAAGAATATTGGTAAAAGGCGGAAAAGGTGGTTTAGGGAACTGGCATTTTAGAAGTTCGACCAATCAAACACCGCGTTATGCCCAGCCGGGTATGCCAACGGAAGAGTTGGATGTAATCTTGGAATTGAAAGTTTTGGCCGATGTAGGTTTGGTAGGTTTCCCAAATGCCGGAAAATCGACTTTGCTTTCGGTATTGACATCTGCCAAGCCAAAGATTGCCGATTATCCGTTTACGACCTTGAAGCCGAATTTAGGCATTGTGGCGTATCGCGAATTCAAGTCGTTTATCATGGCGGATATTCCCGGGATTATTGAAGGTGCGGCCGAAGGAAAAGGATTGGGGCATTACTTCTTACGCCACATCGAAAGAAACTCGACGTTATTATTTTTAGTGCCTGCCGATGCCGATGATATCAAAAAAGAATACGAAATTCTGTTAGACGAATTACGCCGCTACAATCCGGAAATGTTGGATAAAGACAAACTGATTGTGGTTTCCAAATGCGATATGCTGGACGACGAATTGAAAAACGAATTAAAATCCCAGTTAGATAAAGAGTTCAAAGGGACTCCGTATTTGTTCATTTCCTCAGTAGCCAATCAAGGCTTAACCGAGTTAAAAGACAAGCTTTGGGAAATGCTAAACGTAGACACCGAAGAACCGGAGAACAGTCATGGTATATAAATAAAAATCCCGCTTAAAGGCGGGATTTTTTGTTTGAATTTGTCACTCTGAGTGGTTTTGACTATATGTGTCTTTTTTGAATCAAATATTTTTCTAAGTCTACTTTATAAGAATTAAAGTCAAAATCTTTCAGTTTTGATAATCGAGTAAGAGAACCCGATGTAGTCAATATTTCTTCAGAGACTTTTTTAATTAGTTCTGTTTTATTGAGTGCTGAAACTTTGTTGAATTCTATTTTACAATCAATTTCCACACAATTATTTGACTTTATTTCAAATCCGTCAACAAATGATGTCCTTTCTCCTGGTTTATATCGTGGTCTTTTGACCTTAAAAAATTGGTCAAATTCAGGTTTTACGATTATTATTCCAAAATATAGCTCATTTAAATCTTTCCCATAATCCCGATTTTCAAAAAAAGATTTTAATTCAACAGATAAATCATTTATCCAATTGCTTTGTTCTTGAGATAAGCTGGTATATTGTGCTATTCCAAAATTCAATTTTATTCCTGTTTTAATATCATCAGCTAATATATAAAAAAGATTACAAAGCAACATCGCACCTCTCCGCAATACGTTTGCCATCCTCCGCAATCAAAAAGAATCCTTCCGAAAAGTGTTTGTTACTGTCCGAAGACCAAAAGCAACTTTCCGAAGTGTTTTGGAAGCACTCCGAAGACTCTTTGAAGGAGTCCGAAGCCTCGTTGAAGGCTGTGAGCCCTTGAAAATGCTGAAAAGTTGGTTTTTTAAGACAAAAAGCTCATTTTCAAATCTTCAAATCTTCAAATCTCCGAATTCAACACGATGATGGTGTTGTTTTTATGTTAAAAACCCCTCGTAAATTCTCGAAAAAAACTATATTCGCACCGCTTTTTAGCGCTATTCTGTAACACGATTTGTAACAATTTTGTTTTTTGATAGACTACTAGCATTCAATCTAATAACACTTATAAATACTAAAATGAAAAAAATTATTCTATCCTTAATCGTCGGGATGATGTTGCTTCCTATGAGCATGAAGGCCGATGAAGGAATGTGGTTTCTAATGTTTATTGAACGTTTGAACCATAGAGACATGCAAAAAGAAGGTTTGCAACTGACTTCCGAAGAAATTTACAGCATCAACCACCACAGTTTGAAAGATGCTATTGTACAATTCAATGGAGGCTGTACCGCCGAAATCATCTCTAAAGATGGTTTAGTATTAACCAATCACCATTGTGGTTACGATGCCGTGGCTGAGCTTTCGACAGCGGATAACAATTTGTTGAAAGATGGTTTTTGGGCCCAAAACAAAATGGCTGAAAAACATCCGGAAACCAGTTTGTATGTGCGTTTCTTTGTGCGTATGGATGATTGTTCCAAAAGAATTTTGGCCAAACTAAATCCGTCAATGAGCGAGGCAGATAGAGAGAAAGCAGTGAATGCTGAGATTGCTTTAATCGAAAAAGAAAACAACGAAGGTGGAAAATATACCGTTTCGGTAAAATCGTTTTTCCAAGGCAATGAGTACTATTATTTCGTTTATCAGGATTATAAAGACGTACGTTTAGTAGGAGTTCCGCCGGAAAGTTTAGGAAAATTTGGTGGCGATACTGACAACTGGGAATGGCCACGTCACACAGCTGATTTCTCTATGTTCAGAGTCTATGCTGATAAAGAGGGCAACCCGGCAGATTATTCTCCAAACAACGTGCCTTTACAGCCAAAACACTATTTGCCTGTAAATTTAGCCGGAGTTAAAGAAGGTGATTTTGCCATGATTTTAGGTTATCCCGGAACTACCAATCGTTGGATGCCGGCAGGTGGTATTGAGCAAAATGTAAAGTTTGCTTACCCTGCTTGGGTAGAAGGTGCTAAAACCGGTATGGACAACATGAAAAAATACATGGATCAAAGCGATGCCTTGAATCTGGTTTACGCTTCAAAATATGCCAGAACAGCCAACTATTGGAAAAACCGTCAGGGAATGATTGATGCGTTAACCAAATTCGGTACAGCCAGTTCAAAAGCAAAACAAGAAGCTAAATTTGACAAATGGGCCAACAAACCAGCCAACAAAGCCAAGTATGGTAACGTTATTACCAATATCAATAAGTTCTACGCCTTGACCAATGAAAAGTCAAGACATGATAACTACTTATCACAATTGTTCAGAACCTCGGCTTTGGGTAACATCGCAAGAACATTAGGAAAACAAGTAGATGCTTATGTGAAAGCAGATGCGGCTAAACGAGCTCAAATGGCTCCGGCTATCGAAGAAGCGGCAACAGCCATTTATAAAGACTTATACCTTCCGGCTGAAAAAGACATCTTGGCGGCACAATTGAAATTGTATGCTACCAAATCAACCGGTTACAAAATCGCTCCGATGGTAGAAAAAATTGGTGCTGAAAATAATAACGATTTTACAAAATATGCCAATGCGGCTATTGATTTGAGTATTTTTTCTTCGTTAGACAGAGTGAAAGCATTCCTGCAATTGCCAACACAAGGACAATTAGATAACGATCCGTTGTATGCTTTGTCTACTAATCTGGTAACACATTTTACTTCAAAATCAGATGAAATTGCCAAAGCACAAAATGATTACGGAGCTTCTTTCCGTTTGTTAGTGGAAGGTTTGAGAGAGTCAAAAATTGGCGCTATCAAATATCCGGATGCTAACTCTACGTTGCGTTTGACTTATGGAAAAGTTCGTGCTTTGCCAGCTGATAAGCGTAACGATGCTAAAATCAACAATTACACTACCCTTGACGGACAAGTGAAAAAGTATAAAAAAGGCGATGAAGAATTTGACTTGCCGGTGAAAGTTCTTGAAATGAACAAGAAAAAAGACTACGGAAGATTTGCTGATAAAGACGGAAGTTTACACGTGAATTTCCTAACCGATAATGATATCACAGGTGGAAATTCAGGTTCTCCGGTGTTGAACGGTAAAGGGGAATTAATCGGTTTGGCTTTTGACGGAAACATTGAAGCTATGGCCGGTGACGTTATCTTTGACAACAAATTGCAAAGAACCATCAATGTAGATATTCGCTATGTGCTTTGGGTTATTGAGAATTTCTCGGGAGCCAAACACATTGTTGACGAAATGACTTTGGTAAAATAAGATCACTTCAGTTTATAATAAAAAACGTCTCGAATTTTCGGGACGTTTTTTTTATGGATAGATAGTTTAATGAGATTAATTCATCACCCTTTTGGTTACGATGGTGCCGTCGCTTAGCATGATTTTGACAATCAACGCTTGTTGGTTTATTACGGCATTGTTGATGGTAACTTCGGTTTTGTTTATTTTATCAGCAGTATAAACTTCTCTTCCGACTAAATCATATAGTATTACACTTTGAATGTTTTGTTCCGAAGATTGTATGCTGATTTGTTTATTGGCAGCGGTTACAAGAACAGTTTCTGATAACGCTTTGCTATTGTTGCCATTGCCATGTGGATATTTATAACGCAATCTGAAACGGGTGTTATTCGTTCCGGCAGTAATGTCAAAAGTATAAGGGCCTTCGCGTAGATTTTGAATTGTTTTGGTTTCAGTGTCTTCTAAAAAGATGTTTTTATTTGGATTTTCAAACAAACCATCCACTGCTCCAATGGCAATAGTGTATTTGCCAGGAGTGGTGATTTTAACGCCAAGCGGCACTATATCATTAGGGTTAAAAGGAATTGAGCGTCCTTGAATTACAAACTTATCATTGCCAATCATAGAATAAATTGCCATTTGAGTTGGTGCCAATGTACCTGCGTCAAAGAAGCTGTCGGCCTCCATGGTAGCGCCTTCAATATAACCAATCAGGGCACGGTCAGATTGCTTGTTAACATCTAATAAATCCAGCCAAATTCTGTTTCTTTCGATATCGATTATGTTAGTATTTGCTGCATTTGGATTGGCTGTTTTATAAAAGGTAGTATTGGAATAACTTTCATTTCTAAGATTATTGTTAAAAGAAACGGTAGTGGAGGAAGCAGCACCATCCACCATTTGAACAAAAAATCCTTGAGCAGCACCAACAAATAAATCAGCACCCGCAGCCGGACAACAACTGGTTCCGGTGAAATTATAAGTAAAATAATCACCCGGGTTGTAATTGTAAATAAAGGTGTTGTAGAACGGACTCGAAATGATGGCCGGCAACGTTCCGTGGGTCCATAATCTTAGTTGTCCCATAATCTTGGTGTTGTTGTCTAATAAAAACTGACTGCCTTTTATCGAGGAAGGATAAGGGTTTCCAAGTAAATTCCAGTTGTCGCTGTAATTGTTTATTTCGGTTCCATTGGTTCCGGTATGATACGCTGTGTTTTGGTCATTGCCACGGTAAATGATTGTAGTGATGATACCATTGTTTGGGACACCATTAAAAGTGCCAAGAAGTGTGGAGTAAGCAGTATTGCTAAAACTAGCCGGACCTCCGACTATATAACCTGTTCCCGGCAACATCGTATTACCAGTGGCGCTTTGCCAATTGCCCTGACCTCCGTTGTTGTTAGCGACAGTTGTGTTCCACTTATAAATTAGTCCGGAGGCGATAGGAGCGGTGATATTACTCACGTTAAAATTGGCTACCGGTGATGACCAGTACACATAATCTAACTGGCGAATACTAGTGGTTCGTTCCATAGTAATGTTTCCGGTATTTACTGCCGAATTATTAATCTGAACCAAATTGCCACTGTTTTTTATGGTAAATGTTCCTCCGGTGGCTACTTTCACAAAATCGGTAATGGTGATGTTGTTAGCCGAATTCAATTGTAAATTTCCTCCATTTAGCACAGTTAAATTATAGCCATAAGCATTGTACGATGTTCCGGAAATGATTGGATCATTGGTTACATTCGGAATCACAACACAGTCAGTATTCGTTGGAACGCCAACCGGTGTCCAGTTGTTTGCTTTGTTCCAATCGGTATCAACGGAACCATTCCATACTTTACTTCCGGTAACGGTAACGGTGGTTTGATCGGTTTCTTTCAGAGTTGTCCCATTGCACAAAGTATAGGTTACTTCAGCAGTATAAGTTGTTGTTGAAGCCGGACAAACATTAATCGTATCAGTAGTACCAACAACAGTACCAGCAGTTCCGGCACCTTCATACCATTTGATTGAGGTAATCGATGTGCCGGCAGGAACAAATCGCCAGGCTTCATTGGTGACTGCCCAATTGGTGTCTAGACCATTTCTTCCAGGAGCCACTACCGCTTGTGTTCCGGCCGCATTTTGAACTCCAACAATGGCATTCCCACCATTCCAGGGCGATACGTTGTAGTCGTCTATATTTTTTTCTTTGATGTATACTTCAATAACATTTGTATTTTCATAAAGTACCATCATGCCGCTGTATAAAATGCTATTGGTAGAAAACATGGGAACATCACTCCAGGAAGCGACTAAAGCACGACAACCTGTATTTAAAGTTATTAATTCCCAGCCCACTTCGCCACCTACACTCGGATCAATATCGTGATAAACGCCATAAATGGTATTGGCAAATAAGGCTCCGGTTGTGCTTGGTAAGCTATTGCTAAAAGCATATCCGGTGGCTCCTCCGGCATTGGCAGTATTGAAAGATAACATGCCGTTCGAACCAATTAGACAGGAATTATAAGTGTTGCCATAAAAACAAAAATTAAAAGGCAAGTTAACTACCGGAGACCATATATCATCGCTATTCACACTCACCGCATTGGCTAAACAATTGAATTGATAAGGCGGTGCGTAAGGGATAGCCTCCACTGAGTAGCTTGTTGTTTGACCCAATCTTAAGTAGGTAGCTTCCAAGTCAACACAACTTGAGTTGGAAAGGCAGTCGATAGGTGCCGGGTCTGCTCCGTTTAGACCTAAACCACCTGAGGTCACTGATGGACAACCTAAACTGGTTGTACCGGTTCCTGTACCGCTGGTGCAAGGTACATTTGTGGTAACACAAATGGTAAATGTTCCTTGCCCCGAACCACTACTGTAACTATGAACTCTTATGTAATAAGTATTTCCAATGGTTAATCCGGATAATATTGTTGCTTCGTTTGAAGAATATGTGTCATCAACACAATCTACACTTGTTAAAGATCCGCAGCTACCACTAAAAATTTGCAGTACAATATCCGACAAACTACCGGGAGTTACGGTTACTGTGTGAGATGGATTTGTGGCCACAAACTTATACCACACATCATCATCGGCCGTACCGGAACAAGCTGTTTGAGATTGAGTAGCTCCTAAAGTTGTTCCTGAAGTATTGGTAGCACAAGATAAAGTAGGGTTCACCGTTAATGAAATGGCACCACTACAATTATCATTTGCGGGAGTTGTAATCGGACAGTTAAGTACAAAACTAATGCTTCCGCCGGATGAGCTTTCTGGGTCTAAAAGGATGTAATATTGAATTCCGGCTGTTAGGGCAAAAACCGGTGTGGTACCGGCTCCCCAAAGCGCATCGATACATGTCCAACCGCTACTGCCACAACCTGATGAAACGGGTTTGAATAGATAATTAATATAATCAAAAGAGCTAATTTGTTGTATAAAATAATTTCCGGATGTAGAAGGTGTAAAGGTGTAAATCTGTTCTTGACCCGGAGTACTCCATCCGCAAGTAGAGGAACCATAAACTCCGGTACCGGATGCTATTGTAGTATTAGTTGTTGAGCTACAAGCCGAAATATTTGGAATAGAGGTACATGGATTAAAAGGGGTTGTGCAAGTTCTCGAAATGGTAAAAGGTCCTGTAGTAGTTCCACCACTTGAGTAATAAGCAATATAGACATAATAAGTTACTCCTAAGGTTGCTGTAAAAGTATAAGTCTCTGTGCCGCTTGAAACCGCTATGTCCTGACAGGTTATATTGGTTAAAGATCCGCAAGACCCACTAGCTATTGACATTTCAATGTCATAACTTGTAGTTGTTGCTGCTATAGTATTTGAATTTCCATCTCCAACAAAAGTATACCAAACACCATAGTCTGCCATAGTACAGCCTGTTCCGTTAACATAACTTAAAGCTCCAACTGTAGTGCCCGATAAATTGGTAGTTCCGCAAGGCAACGAAGTTGCATTTGCACATTGATTGTTTGAAGGAGCAACCGCTACTGTGGTAACATTTCCGGTAACATACGTACTACTGCAGCCATTGCTGGCAAGAATTCTGTAATAATATTTAGTTCCGGAACTTAACCCAGTTAGGTTTAAGGTTACAGTCGGTGCAGCAATAGTAAATGGAGAGCCCGCCACATTTGTCGTGTAACCGGAGTCTGTTGTCACTTGAACAGTATAGGTTACTGCGGAAGCAGAACCACCCGTGGGTATGGCCCAGTTGAGTGAAAATCCGCTAGTGGATATACTGGCCGTGGCAACCGAATTCGGTACGGCCGGACAAGTTGTGCCATTACCGGTAAGGGCTCCGCTGGTATTATAAATCGGACCACCGGAACAACTGGTGTTGTTGTACGCATAAATGAAATAGTAATATTTTGTGTTGCCGGATAACCCCGATTCAGCAATGCTGGTTGATGATCCTGTTTGAACAAAAGTTAACCCTGCCCCAAGTGTAGCAATATTGGCACTGGAATAGGTTGTTCCATTGACAGGTTGTGATGGCGGGCTGTTGGTTGTTGAGCTTATTACCAAATAACCATCAGCCGTTCCTGAAAATGAAGAAGGAATTGAACTTGATGTTATGGTTCCGAGAGAAAAGGCTGAAGCTTGACTTGCAGGAGCGACACACGGACTTACGGAAATACAACTAACACTAGCTAACCAACCCGGATTGTTGGTGGTTGAGTCAGACCTAAAGCGTATGGTTATAGCTCCCGTTGCATCGGTTGAAACTATGGTTCCGGGACTTGTTGTTCCGTAATACGATCCAGCGGGGCAATTTGTGCTGCTACTTCCCACTGATAAACCGGAAGAAATTATGGGTGAAGCGGTAGTAGGCCCATTGTAAATAACCATTCCGTCATAGCTTTCAGTATCAAATGTGCTGAAGATCATTTGAATTTTATTAGTACCTACTGAAGGTGTAAAAGTGATAGTATAATCTTCCGAAGCATTATAGGTGTCGCTTGTAGTTCCGGAATCACTAAAACTATAAGTTGTGCCACAAGTAATGGTTTGTGAGCAATTGGCAATTGTTGGAATCACAGTGTTGCTTGCTGTTGATGTCCAGGAAATATCATCAACATATCTTTCTGCAGCTCCTGATGCTCTGGTATCCCTGATTCTAACGTAAACATTGGTCAACGAAAGAGCTGCCAAATTTAAAGTGAATTGCTGATAGGTTCCTGTAGGTGTTACTGTTCCTTGCGATGTCCAAGTACTGTTATTCAGTGAAGTCTCAATTGTGAATTGCGGTGAACCTGTTGAGGTTCCGGAGCGTTTGTACCAAAATGAAAAAATGCTTGGATTTGCAATTTGAGGAGTCTCTAATATGTCGCCATTTGCATTAAAAATAGCATAATTTACACCTGTTCTTGCTGTTCCTGATGTGGTTCCGTATGTCATAGATGTGGCAGCCCATGTTCCGCCTGAAGTGGGTAATGATGTTCCTAAGCTTTCATAAACCTGATAGTTGCTGCATTGGGCAAAACTGGTAGCAATATTGAATAGAACAGTTAGTGCTACTAACGCAATTTGAGAGGCAATTGTCCTCAAAACTACCGGTTTGGAATTTTGAGTTTTTGGGTAATCTATAGTCATGGGAATTTATTCAATCTTGGCAATCCGTTAGCAAATATCAAATATAAATATTATACATTGATTTTGTTAAAAAAATAAAACATAATCAACGATTGTTGATAAATAAATGCGGATAATGTGGTAAAAAATATCATTGATAAGATATTTTCTAATTATTTTTTTAGATTTATTAAGGAATAGTTATACAATAAAAAAGGATGCTTTTTTAAAACATCCTTTTTTAGTAGAATCGGTAGCGATACTAAAGTTTAGTTAGATTAGTTTATAATTACTTTCTGAGTATAACTTTCAGATTCTGAGTGTATTTTTACAATATATGTTCCCGATGCAACGTTTGTTATTGGAATTCGAATGTTTTGTTGATCGTCATTTTTAATAGCATAAGTTGTTACTAATTGACCTAAAACACTATATAAATTCACAGATTTAAGAACTGTATTCAAATTATTATTTTTAATGTTCAATGTGCTGTCATAATTTGAGAAATACACAAGCGGTTGTGTTTCTTTTGGAGTTGAAATTCCCAGAGCAGTTGTTTTGAAAATTAATTCAAATCTATTGTTAAAAGTACCGGAATCGCTTTGGAATGAATAGGGGCTTTGTTTTAAATCATGTTCAACGCCTAACAATCGATCTCTCAAATATACATTTTGATTTTGCCCAAAAATCCCATCCAATTCATCAATAGTAATTGAATAGATTCCCTTGTTCGTTATTTTATATCCAAGTCGAATAACATCATTGTCATCAAATGGAAGAGCTTTCCCTTGGATGACTAATGCTCTTTCGTTAAGCAAAGAATAAATGTTGATTTCATTATTGGTATAGGAATCACCGTCATAAAATTTATCAAAATCATTGGTAGCGCCTGCTATGTAGCCCACCAAAGTTTGTCTGAAGGTAGTAGCACTGTATAGATTTAACCAAATTCTGTTTTTTAAATCAGCGGTGTTTTGATTCGTTCTGAAAAATTGAGAATTATAATCAGGAACACGCATACTGTCGTTAAAAGAGATGTTTCCATCAGCAAAAACCTGAGCAAAGAAACCTTGTCCGGCGGCAATTCTACCGTTAGGTTTTAAACTGAGGTTAGTTGGGTCTGTCGATGGTGCTGTACCCACGCCGCCTGATAAATTCCAACTTCCGTAATCTAAAGTATTATACAAGCCGGTACCTGAATAGGTTGTAATGGATGTCCAAAAGAACAACGTTCCTCCCAATTCTGTATTGTTAGAATGTTGTAAAAACGTGGTAGCATTAATGGCGCTAGGGTATGGATTTGCCAAAAGAACAGTATTTCCAGCCACTAAGGAACTTGAGTCAAAACTATCAACTGTTACCGTTAGGGCTCCATTTCTCGGTGTTCCGATAAATGGAAAATCTATAGTTCCGGTTCCGGTGCTGAACGGGGCAATATTCTTCACGCGGGTAATGAATCCTTGTCCGGCTGAAACAGAAGATAGTGTTAGCCAACTTCCCGCTGAGGTACCCGATTGCCATTTGTATTTCAAATCAAATTGACTCGGAATTTGGCTAAAAGCATCTTCGACTATTGGTGAGCCCCAATACACATAGGCCCATCTTGTCATAGATCTACTGGTTCGGGTCATTTTTATACTTCCGGAATTAATGGCGCTGTCATTAGTTTGAATCAAACTGGAACTGTTTTTCAAATCAAATAAACCACCGGTTTTAACTGTTACTTCATCGGTTATGGTAATGTTATTATCAGAATTGACAGTTACTATTCCTCCATTTTTGATAGTGATGTTTTTACCATAAGCATCATAACTTGTTCCTGAAATGATTGGGTCAATAGGAGTGTCAGGAATGATAATACAATTGCTTGATGTTGGTTTTCCACTAGGTTTCCAGTTGCTGTCATCATCCCAACTTGAATTTGCTCCTTGCCAAATTTTAGAATTATTAGTTACAGTAATCGTTTGACTGGTTGTACAGCCATTAGCCAAAGTAGCATTAGCTGTGAAAGAATAAGTTCCGGTTTCTAATTGCGTAATTGTTGGCTTCACATAAACATTCGTAGCCGGAGTTCCTGCTGTGTATGAAATGGTACAGGCCGCATCGGTAAAGGCGGCAACAGGAGTAGCGCTTGTCCAGCTTAAGGCTGTTCCAATAGGTCTGTAACCATATAATTTGACATCGTCCACAGCTAAACCATCACACCATTCGCCATAATAACGAACTCTAACTTTTAAATTGGGCTGGTTTATATAAGCGGCCAAATCAAAAGAAACTGTTTCAAATCGGGTTCCAATACCAACATCTTCAGTATATCGTTTTATTTCGGTCCAATTGCTACCGCCATCGGTTGAAACATCAATAGTAACATAATCAAGCGGAAGATATAGCCCGTCTTCATAATATCTGGAATAAAACAAACGCATGGATAACGTTAAACTTGTGAAGCTGGCGGAACTTACTGTAGCCGAAGCCATTTGATTATGAATCGTTACACCACCTACATCGGAAGTAGCAAAAGCAAAACCATTTCCGTTAACACCGGTTGAAATGGCCGGAAACCAAACATTGTAATTTGTAACCGCCGTTGGTATAAAGGTGCTCGTTTTATTTTGCCATTGAGAATTAGTGTTTTCAGTAGTAGAAACGATATTGGTATTGGTAAATGTTCCTAATCCGCTGGAGAATTTTTCGTTTATTAAATACACTTCTTCTTGATCGCCGGTAGCTGTTAAATTCAACACAACATCTTCACCACAAACACTTGGGCTGCTTGGCGAATAAGTCAATGTCGGAATTGGACTGATATTGGCGGTTACGGCGGTCCTTACTAAAGATTCACAACCGTTATAAGCCGTAACATAATAAATTGTTGAGGTGGAAATTGAAGGAGTTGTCCAGCTTCCGGTAGAAGATGTTCCGACAAGCGTTGATCCTGTAGGGGTGGTGTACCATCGGTATTCGGTCACGCCGGCAGAAGCACTGGTTGCTGCCAGAGTTACCGTTCCGGAGCCACAAGTTCTTCCATCAGTAACTGTTGAAATTAAGGCACTGCAGCTTGATACAACGGTAAATAGATAATCTTCGGTTTCTCCCGGATAATTAATATTACCACAGGAAGTATAACTATCTGTTGAATTGGCATCGTAAGGGAATGTAAAATCACGACTGTTTAATCGCAAACGAATTCTATAATTACCCACAGCAGTGCCACTCGGAATAACAAATCCGAAAGTTGTTGAATAGGTGGAAATTCCGCCGGTACTATATACTTGCTCTCCGGCATCCAAAAAATCACCATCTTTATTCCAATCTACCCAAGCTTTCATATAAGACGAATTCAAAGCTTGTACGGAAATATTAACTCCTTCTCCCTGGGCTTGAATGGCTAAGTTGGTTAGATTAGTAAAGTCCTGATACCCCAATGGACTCGAAGAATAAGTTGAATAATTGGAAACGTCATTCAGTGTTCCCACAAAACTTACTTCAGAGAAATAACCCAAGCTTTGCTGCCCGCTGCTTACAGATGGAGTACAGTAATTAGAACTGATAGTGGCTATGCTTCCATTTAACGGACTTACCATATTATATTTTGGTCCACCGGAACAAGCTGAATTATAGGCAAAAACAAAAATATAATAAGTGGTCGAAACGGTTAATCCTGAAGCTACAAAAGCAGTATTGGCATCATTGTCCACTACTGTGTTTCCGGCTCCTACGGTTCCGCCAATAGTATAAGAAGTTCCATTAACCGGACTCGGCGCTACACCAGTTGTATTAATAACAACAAGATAATTATCGGGCGCCGGACTCGGAGCAGTAAAACTTCCTGCAATGGTGGTACCAGTAGAATTTAGTATTAACGTTATAGGTTGTGTTGTTGGTGCTACGCAAACTATAGGATCAGCGATGGTTATAGTATAATCTTCGGTTTCTCCATAAGTTCCGCTCATAGTACAACTTGAAGTTGAAGCCACATTAGTTTGCCGGCCGTATCGCACTCTCATTCTTGTTGTTCCCAATGTAGCCCCTGCAGGGATAGCCACCGCCACAGTATTTATGGAATTGGCAATAACGCCATTACCAATGAAAAAATATTCTCCGGCATCGGTAAATACTTGATTTTTATTGAAATCTATCCAAACAGCCAAACCGTGTTTTTTATTTCCATTTCCGGTTCCTACGCTTAAATTGTATGTGTTGCCTCGGGTTAGAGTAGTAGTTTGAGTTCCCGTTGCCGGATAATTGGTATACCCACTTGCCGCACAGGTTGTATTGTTGTTTAGTGTATTGATAGTGACATTTGCTATGTAATCTCCATTGGTAGAACAATTCAAGTTTCCGGTAGGGATGCAATAGCTGGTTGCTAATGTAGTGACACTTGTGGTCAAAGGACTTGAAGTTAAATACAACGGACCTCCTGTACAGGAAGAGTTGTATGAAAAAACAAAAATATAATACAACGTAGAAATAGTTAATCCGGAAGCGGTGAAGCTGTTATTACTATCGGTATCAACTACTGTGTTTCCGGCACCTACAGTTCCTCCAATGGTATAAGTTGTTCCGTTTACGGGAGTAGGTGTAGTACCGGTTGTGTTGATTATAACCAAATAATTATTTGGTGCTGGCGATGCTGCTGTAAAAGTTCCGGAAATTTCTATTCCTCCCGGAGTTAACGATAATACTGTAGGTTGCGTTGTTGGGGTTGAGCAAGGCAAAATTTGCTGCACATTTATCTTGTAATCCTGAGCATCCGTTAAGCTGTTTACATTACAAGGAGCGGCGGCTCCTTCCGCGTTAAAGGCAAGTTCAACTCTCAATCTTGATAAGTCTACAACGGCGCTCAAAGGCACCGTAAAAGTATTGGTTAACGTTACACTTTGTGCTGCGGCAACGGTTGAAGTTGTGGATAAAATCGTTTCAGTAGCGACATCAAATGTGCCATTCAAATTCCAATCAATCCAGGCTGAAATATTTTTCTGAGAAGTTGTTGCATTCCAAATGGTAACGCTTATGGTATAGGAATTCGATTGAAGTAAATTAGTTGAAACGGTTGGGTAATAATTCACATAACCATTCCAAGCAGAGTTGCTTTGATTTATAGTATTGAGCGTAACATTTGAAATATAAGAACTAGCCGCGGTGTTTCCCCCAACGGTACAATATGTCAAACAGCTAGAGCCATAAGAAGTAGTAATTGTTACGTCACTTGTTGTACTTCCGCAACTTCCGTTGGTAATTGTCCAACGCAAGGTTGCGGTTGTTCCTAATGTTAATCCCGTAACAGTTGATGTTGCTGAATTTGGAGAAGTTATTGTTGCTGTTCCCGAAACTACACTCCAGGTTCCGGTGCCGTATGTTGGAATGTTACCCGCCAGAGTTGTTGTGGTAGCACAAGCTACTAAAGTTTGATTAGTTCCTGCATTAGCTACAGTATTTGTTGGGCAAGTGTAAGTAATGATCATTGCGCCTCCCTGTCCGTTACCACCGCTTAAATTTTTCTCTCCGGCGCCACCGCCACCGCCACCATAATTGGTAGTAGAAGCATTCGAACCTGCTGTAGCGTTGTTTCCACCGGCACCACCGGCACCACCATAAGTAACTCTTGCAGCACCGCCTGCGCCACCGGTAGATGTATTTGCAGCACTAGTTCCATTGTTTCCGGCTAAAGCACTTCCGGCACCTGAACCACCACCACCACCAGCACCAGCACCAGCGCCACTAGAAGAACCAAAACCATTACCGCCATTTCCACCGGCAAAAACAGCACCGGCATCTCCAAGACTTGCGGCTACTGTACCGCCATTCCCGCCGAGACCATTGGTAGTGGTTGTTCCTGTTGAACCTCCTGCGGCTGTTATTGTTGTGCTTCCAAATGCAGCGGTAGTTGTGCCACCGTTAAATGAAGTGGCTCCTCCAGCTCCAACGGTTATCGTATAGGATGTTCCGGGAATCATTGTAACAGCGCTTCTTTTGGCATAAGCGCCACCACCACCACCTCCTCCGGTATCGCCTTTAGTACTCCCGGACGCTCTTCCTCCTGCGCCGCCACCTATAGCTTCTACTTGTATAGTAGTGACTCCTTGTGGGCAGACCCAAGTCCCTGAGCTTGTGTATGTCGTAACCGTTTGTGCATTTAAGTCATTTTCAAATGATGTAGCAAAAAAGGTAATAATTAGCAATAGTAAATGCGTTCCGTTCCATGATTTTTTACAAAGAACAGAGCAAATAGCAGTAGGGGTAAACGATTTGAGACTTTTCGGGTTGGGGATGAAATAGTTTTTTTTCATAGTCGAAAAGCTGATGCAGTAAATAAACTGAACGTGTTATAATCTCAAATATACACAATATATATGCGCTTGAATGTTAAAATTTGGATTAACGCTTTATTTTTGTTAAATGAGTATTGATAATGGTTCTATTTTAATAAAATCACGAATAATTGTCATTAATTATTGTGTTTTTTAGCTAATTGTTAATTTACTGTATGATTATTTTTTCACTAAAATCACCTTTGTCAGTGGTTACTTTTACAATGTAGGTTCCTGATGCCAGTTGTTGAAGCGGTATTTTTATATCTTGTTGGTTAGTGTTTTCGACTTTATAAGTGCCAACCGATTGACCTAATAAATTAAATAAGTTTACTGCAGTAATATTTCTGGTCAAGCTATTGTTTTTAATGTTTAACATGCTGTCATTGTTTGTAAAATAGAGTAGTGGTTTTACATTATCAGGAGTAACTATTCCTAATGCATTTCCGGTAAAACGCAATGAAAATCGATCGGTATTGTCACCTATTGGCAACGCGATTGAAAAATCACTGTTCTTAATGTCATAATCGTTTCCGGTCTCTTTATCGTGAATATAAAGCTGAGTAGATTCAGGGATATTCTCCAAGCCAGCCACTCTAATGGTACTCAATCCTTCAGTAGCTGTTTTGATTCCAATAGGAATAATTTGGTTTTCATTGAAATCAGTTATGGCTTGTATAGTAAATTTGGTTCCGTTTATTGGCCAGTATAAATCTTCATCATTAGCATCAATCATCGGAGCATCGTAACCAATATCAAAAGAACTGGTGGCATTTTCGTCAGCGCCAACTAACAACTGTCTGTACAAACCGGAAGGCGATTCAAAGGTTAGTCTGATTTTTGGTCGCTCGTCAGTTGCAGTAGCTTCGGTTGCCGTATTCTTGAAAAATAGAGAACTACCAGAAGTTTCTGTTTTGAAAACTCTCTGACTGTTTTTAAAATTGATGGTACCACCAGTTACTGGTGTACTTAAGTTAGGATTGTTGGTGGTTAACTCTGTTGTGGCTCCTGTTCCGATAAAGAATCCTTGACCAACAGCTACATATTTTGTTGGCACTTTTGTACCGGTTGACCCGTTATTGGCAGTTAATGGATCATTAGAAATGGCAACCACCCCACCCATTAAGGAATAGGTAGCATAACCACCCACATATTGTCCTAAAATATGAGCTGTTCCTCCAAAATGATCCCAAAAATATAGCGCTCCGTTGAAGATGTTAGAGGCAGCTCTTCCGGCTCCGTCTTTAATGTTGTCTTTAATAAATTCATCAGCATCAAGGGCAGAAGGATAAGGATTTCCAACTAAGTAACTTTGGTTTAGCGCTATACTTACCGAAATAGTTCCATTATTTGGTTTGCCCACAAAAACATAATTCTGAAGTGTTGTATTTGATGAAGAACCACTGTTTCCTTTCATGGTAAATCCTTCTCCTTGTTTAAGGGTGCCGGTATTGCCTACATACTGCCATCCGGCGTAAGCGGTGCTAACACTGGTGTATTTATATAACCAACTTGTGCTAATTTTTACAGGACTTGTTAAAGCACCATCTGCAAAATAAACACCGCCACCGAACGTCACATTGCTTGGACTGAATGGATTTGAAGTGGAATCTGTTCCGTCTCTTAACACACCTCCTATGGTATAAGTAGTACCATTAGTTGTAACCGGAGAAGACCAGTAATTATAATGATAGCTGCTTTGACTTCCTTGTTGATCTTTTAAAATTCTACCCGTTCCCGAAGATGGATTAGCAGCTGTACCACTTTGTAGTAACTGTGCTTCGCCAACCAGACGAAGGTCGCCACTTTGTAAAGACAGACTGTTAGCTATAGTTAAGGCAAAACCATCTACTACACTTATACCTTTTGCTCCGTTAGAGTTGTTAAGTGTAAAATTGTAAAATGTTTCGTTGGTTTTTATACCTGCATTTATCGTTTGAATTTGATTTGCAGTTGACCCGTTAAAGGTTACCGTTCCGGTTCCCGGTGTAAAAGTTCCGCTGTTTTTCCAATCTCTGCTAATGTATAAGTTGGAATTGGCAGCCATAGTTACTGATGCTGTGTTAGCAATGATTATATCTTGTGCCGAAGCGATATTGCTGTACGAAGCAGCAAAGCTTGATGAAGAAGGATCAATGAGAGGCATTCTTGCTGCTCCTGCCGGAATTTGAGCATTAATCGTTGAAGACGGTAAACCACCGGCCCAATTTCTACAATCAAACCAATCGGTACTGATCAAACCAGTCCATAAACCAGCCGTTCCGTTTAAAACAGTAACAACCGCGGAACCCGTTAAATCTTGTGGTTTTGAAATACATTTGGAATCGCTTAACGCCGTGATGGTATAGGTTTTATTAGAAGTTATACCACTAATGCTAAACACATACGGATTTGTACTAACATTGTTCACTGTCGTTGAGGTTGTTCCGTTACTGTATGTTATGCTCCATGGAGCGGTTCCTGTTAAAGCAACACTAAATGTAGCTGTTCCACCATTGCAGATAGTTTGTGACGGACCGATATTAGCAGTTGGTCTCTGGTTAACAGTAACCGTAACATAAGTTGTTCCGTCTGGGCCATAACTGGTACAACCGTTTAAGTGTGATGTTATAGCGTAAGTGGTAGTTACGATTGGAGAAACTGTAGCGGTAGCCGTGTTACTAATTACAAGTCCGGTAGATGAATCCACCCATTCAGTAGTCAAATTGGACGGAGCTTCCGGAATTAAAATATTATCAATGGCCCAAGAACTGTTTACAGTGCCATGATAATTGAAACGAACTTTTAAATTGGCTTGACCAATATAATTACTCAAATCAATAGTTGTAATAGGGAATGCTGTATAGGGAGTTCGGGTACTGGCACCAACATATTGTGCTAAAACGACAGTGTAAGTTAGACCACCATCTAAAGATAATTCTACCGTAGCGGAAGCGCCAACTTGTAAATTAAAAGCATGATTAAAACTCAAAGTCGCTGAATTCAAACCATAAGTATTGAAAGCAGGAGTTTCCATTATGGAGTTGTAGTTTCCATTGGCAATAGCAAATTTTCCGTTAGAAGTATAATTTACACCGGAATACGTTCCGCCATTCGTAGCACTCAAATGAAATGGAGCCGGATTGGTATTACTTCCACCCGCATTCAAACAATTACCACAACCATCAACTTGCCAGTTGGCTGGATTAGCATTGCTAAATGTACCTCCGTCTTGAATTAATGAACTCGTGGCAAAACCACTTTGTGAAAATAAATCCGAAGAATCCCCAATACAAATAGTAGATGGCGTAGCTGTAACCGGAGTTGGTTTTACATTTGGTATAACATTTACTAAGGTAGTTGAAGAATAGGCCAAACTACAAGGACTATTTTGGACTACAGCTCTGAAAAAAGTGGAAACAGTAATATTAGTATAAGTATAACTGGTTGCAGTATTAATAATAGGAATCCACGAAGCGCCACCGGTTGTAGTATATTCCCATCTAACAACACTACCGGTATTTCCGCTTAAATACAAGGTTCCCGTTGCAAAATGACATTCCGTTATGTTGCTTACGGCAGGAAGTACATTTGGCATTGAACTAGTCACAGCACCTCCAACCGTAGTAGCGCTAACCACTAATGTAGCGGTATCACTGGCAATACTGCCGGAACAACTGTTAGTAACAAGACAAGAATATGAGCCGGAATCACTTGCTGATGTTGAAGATAGTACTAAAGTTGCTGTTGTGGCACCAGTGATAGTTCCACCATTATTTAGTAAAGAAGCTCCTTTGTACCATTGATACGTTAAATTTCCACCGGAAGCACTAACCGAAAAACTTGCTGAATTGCCTTGGCAAACCGCTAAAGAAACTTGTGGTTGGGTAGTAATAGAAACACCTTGATTTACATTTACAGTAGCAAAACCGGAAGCCACTGCACTGCAAGGGCTTGTTCCTGATACCAAACAATAATAGTTAGAAGCGCTATCTCCAACAACTAATGGCGATATCGTTAATGTGTTTGTGGTAGCTCCAGAAAGAGTACCGCCGTCCACTAAAAGTGTAGCTCCTCTGTACCATTGGTATGCCGTTCCATTAGTAGCATTTACGGATAGGGTTGCGGTATCGCCAATACAAAATGATTGAACACTTAAAGGTTGGGTAGTTATAGTTACTTTGTCAATAACAATTAACTCGGCTGTATTGGAAGTAGCATTTGGAGAACAAGAACCGCTAACAACACAATAATAATTGGCTCCGGCATCACTTAAGGAAACAGGATTTATCGTCAATGTTGAAGTAGTAGCTCCCGAAATAGTTCCTCCGTTAGTTAATGAAGTAGCACCGTTATACCATTGGTAAGTTAAACCGCCACCAGTTGCACTAATACTAAAGCTTACAGAACTACCAGAGCATATAGTTTGAGTTGCTGCTGGATTTGTAGTAATTGATGGGGATGTAACGACACTCACAGGAGTTGTAGTAGCGCTGCAATTTGTACTGGTATCAGTAAAAGTAAAAGTCACATTTCCTGAAGTTACTCCTGTAACAAGCCCGGTATTATCAATAGTTGCTTTTGTGGTATCGCTGCTACTCCATGTTCCGCCGGAACTTGGAGTTAATTGAGCAGTATTTCCTGTGCAAACCGAACTTGGCGCAGTAACTACAGGTAAAGCATTTACAGTAACGGTAGTATTAACGGAATTAGTACACCCATTGCCATTCGTATAGGTATAAGAAATAACAGCTGTCCCGGCAGCAACTCCCGTTACAACGCCACTCGAATTGATGGAAGCTTTTGCAGGTGTTGCACTGCTCCATGTTCCACCAGAAGTTACATCCGTTAGAGAGGTTGTATTACCAATACAAACGGATGTAGTTCCTGTTATGGCAGCAACTGCTGGTAATGGATTTACAGTAAAACTAGCAGCACTTGTTCCTGTGCCCGACGGAGTCGTTAAAGATATTGTTCCAGTTATAGCAGCAGAAGGTAAAGTAGCTGTTACTTGAGTAGTGCTGTTTTGAGTAAAGCTCGCTGCTGTTCCATTAAAATTTACAGCTGTTGTCCCTATCAAATTATTTCCGGTTATTACAACAGAAGTTCCAGATCCAACACATCCGTTTGCTGGTGAAAAGGTTATGGTGGTGTAATAAATTTTAATTTGAATATAATCAACAGCAGCAGTAATGCCGCTATTGGCGGTTGCCGATATCACGGCACCAAAATTAGCAGCATTTATATCAGCCGGAGTCCATGTAGTTCCCCACAAATCGGTTGCACTACCATAGGTTGCGGTTGCCAATGTTGTTGGCCATCCGGTTGCCGTGGCATAATTTGTAGCCGTTACGATAGTACCGTTTTTAATTACTCTGACGATGTTGTCTTTGGTAACTTTTCCACCGTTATTGGCGCTGGTTTTTCTGTTTATAACAACTTCTATGCCGTTAATTATAGCTCCGGTAGGAATGGAAAAACCATAATTAGTGCCTTGCAAATAATTGGTAAAAGCATTGGTTGTGATTGCAGAGGTAGCACTTGCTCCATCAGCAGCAGTTACATTAGCGAAAGTGGTCCAGGCAATAGTTCCTGTTCCGGTGTTGTTAGCTCCTGTTCCGGCATTGTTCGGACCGGCAGTTTGAGCTTGTAAAGATTGGCTTGTGAAAGAAGTAAGCACAACTAGAAGTAGGATATATTTTTTAGCAAAAAATAATTCTAGTAAAAATCTTTTTTTCGAGTGTAAGTAGTTTTTCTTCATAGGGCGATGAATTTTAAACTTCGTTAATACTTCCACAAATTTACCCGATACCACCAGTGAAGGGCAATTTTATAGGTATTCTACCTCAATAATCGATAAATTACAGTTTTTGACAAATTTTTTGTTGTTAAAATCGTAATTAGCTACAAAGCAATCATTTATGTTTTTTGAAGCAAGGTAGTTCGTCGATTAAATCTTACTTTAACGGAGGTTTTATTTAGTAAATTCCAACGATTTTGTGGAGAAAAGCATGAATTGAAAAAGCCTATGATTTATTTGCAATCCCTGTTTTTAGCTTTCCGTTTAAACACAATAAAACTTATATTTGTTTCCTATTAAAAAGCAATAAATGAGATTGATTGTCAAAATCATGCTTCTTTTTCCTGTGCTATTGTATTCACAGTCCAATTTTGAAAAAGCCGAAAAGCTATTTTCTCAGGAAAAGTATGCTTTGGCCAAACCCATTTTTGAAAACGTTATTAAAGAAAATCCAAATCATTTAAAGGCATTAGAGTATTTAGGCGATATAGAAGGTATGAATAAATCATGGGACAGCGCCATGTTTTATTATGGTAAATTAAAACAACTCAATCCTAAAGAAGCCAATTATTATTATAAATACGGTGGCTGCCTTGGTATGAAAGCCAAAGACTGTAATAAATTCAAAGCACTGGGAATGATAAGCGATATAAAATCTTCCTTTGAAAAAGCCATACAGCTCAATCCGAATCATATAGAAGCGCGGTGGGCTTTGATTGAATTATACCTTCAATTGCCCGGAATTGTTGGCGGAAGCGAACGAAAAGCACAAAAGTATGCCAACGAATTACTCAAAATTTCTCCCGTTGACGGCTATCTGGCCAAAGGACATATTGCCGAGTATTTTGAACGCTACAAAGACGCCGAAAAAAATTATACCAAAGCCATAGCCATTGGCGGCTCTAAAACCACTTATCAAAAATTGGCCGATTTATATAAAAACAAAATGAATCAGCCCCAAAGAGCAAAATTAGTATTAGAAACATACCAAGATAAAACCAAGTCTTAAAACATGCGAACACATTTTATAGCCATTGGCGGTGCCGCCATGCACAATCTGGCATTAGCTTTACACAACAAAGGATACCAAGTCACCGGAAGCGATGATGCGATTTTTGAACCTTCCAAATCGAGATTAGAAAAAAAGGGTTTATTGCCGGCCGAAATGGGCTGGTTTCCCGAAAAAATCACGGCTGATATTGAAGCCATCATTCTGGGAATGCATGCCAAAGCCGATAATCCTGAATTATTGAAAGCCAAAGAACTCGGATTGAAAATCTATTCGTATCCCGAATTTTTATACGAACAATCCAAAAACAAAACCCGTGTAGTCATTGGCGGTTCGCACGGAAAAACGACCATTACTTCTATGATTTTACACGTGATGCATTATCACAATATCGAAGTAGATTATATGGTAGGAGCACAGCTGGAAGGTTTTGATACCATGGTGCATTTAACCGAAACCAATGATTTTATAGTGTTGGAAGGCGATGAATACCTGTCTTCTCCAATAGACAGAAGACCAAAATTTCATTTGTACCAACCCAATATTGCGTTGCTTTCGGGAATTGCTTGGGATCATATCAATGTGTTTCCAACATTTGAAAACTATGTAGAGCAATTTGAGATTTTTGTCAACCAAATTACCAAAGGCGGAATCCTGGTTTATAACGAGGAAGATGCCACGGTTAAAAAAGTAGCCGAAGAATCAACCAATACCATCAGAAGAATTCCGTATCAAACGCCAAGTTACTCGGTGGAAGATGGAACGACTTTATTAGACACACCGGAAGGACCAATGCCGATTGAGGTTTTTGGGGCACACAATCTCAATAATTTGGCTGGTGCCAAATGGATTTGCCAAAACATGGGCGTAGACGAAGCTGATTTCTACGAAGCCATTGCCAGTTTCAAAGGCGCTTCCAAACGATTAGAAAAAATTGCTGAAGGTAAAGGCAAAGTGGCTTACAAAGATTTTGCGCATTCGCCTAGTAAAGTGTCGGCAACAACCAAAGCCGTAAAAGCCCAATATCCAAACAGAAAGTTAGTGGCCTGTTTAGAATTACACACTTACAGCAGTTTGAATGCCGAATTCCTGAAAGAATACGAAGGAGCACTCGATGCCGCTGATGTAGCAGTGGTTTTCTATTCACCTGATGCAGTGAAGATCAAACAACTGGAAGAAGTAAGTTATGACCAAATTGCCCAATCCTTCAAACGGGATGATTTGATTATTTATACCAATCCGGCTGAGTTTAAAGACTTTCTTTTTAATTACGATTTGAATAATTCAGCATTGCTTTTAATGAGTTCCGGGAATTATGGCGGATTGAATTTTGATGAGGTCAAAGGGTTGATTAGTTAGTATATTTAAAATGCCCAACAATTTCATAATGAAACAAACAATCTTCTAGAACCTGACCATTTCCCACATTATGAACTATCATCGGGCGCTTTCCGTCCGGTGATTTTTTATTAGTAATGATGCCAATGTGGGGAAATTTTTTGCCAATCATCCAAGTCACAATTTCTCCTGTTTGATACTCATCCGGATTATCGGAAACAGTTAATTTTTCACCTTTTCTGGCAAAGAAAACTTCAAGATTTGGAACGCGTCTATGGTCGATATTGGTATCGGTTTTATGCAACCCCCATTTTTTGATATTGGGATACAATGAAAAGTTTTTAACCATATCTTCATGGACTTCCTTTTGTAAATCGACACCCAGTTTTCGATATGCCCGAATCACCACATCAGTACAGACTCCCTTGTCTTTGGGCACATCGCCATAAGGGTATTTTATGGCAAAATAGGTTGGGTCATATTCAATAGTTGGGTCAATGATTGAAATAGCGGCAGCTGATAATTTTTCCTGAAACGGATTTGTTTTTAGTGAAACTACAGCTTCGCTGCTTTTTTGTCCGCATGTTAAAAATGTAAGTAAAATTAGCGTAAAATGAAATGATTTCATACTTTTAGGGTTTCATTTAATAACGTAAAAAGCAAGCTTTTAGTATTACTAATGGAACAAAATTTCTCCATAAAACATTGGGCAGAAGATGATAAGCCCCGCGAAAAGCTCATGTTGAAAGGCAAGACCGCTTTGAGTGATGCCGAGTTAGTAGCTATCTTGATAGGTTCCGGAAGCCGCAATGAAAGTGCTGTGGCTTTGAGCAAACGAATTTTGGCCAGCGTGGACAACAACTTGAATACTTTAGGGAAATTGTCTTTGAAACAGTTAATGACCTTCAAAGGAATAGGAGAGGCCAAGGCTGTTGCCATCGCAGCGGCTTTAGAATTGGGAAGAAGACGCAGAGCCGAAGATGCAGTAGCACTTCAAAAAATAACTTCGGGCAAAGCGGTTTTCGAGATTATGCAACCCATTATTGGCGAATTGCCGCATGAAGAATTTTGGGTTTTGTATCTCAATAATTCCAATAAAGTGATTTATAAAGCACAACTTTCCAAAGGAGGAATTACCGGAACGGTGGTGGATATTCGATTAATTTTCAAAATGGCTTTGGAACACAATGCTACTTCCGTAATTTTGACACACAATCACCCGTCAGGGAAATTGCAGGCCAGTGACGCTGATAAAGAAATTACTAAAAAACTAAAAATCGCCGGAGACCAATTAGATATTAAAGTGCTTGACCATATTATCATCACCGAAAAGGGCTATTTGAGTTTTCAGGACGAAGGTATTTTTTAAAATGAAACACATTACCGATATCTTTTTTGATTTAGATCACACGCTTTGGGACTTTGATAAAAATTCCGTTATCGCTTTTGATAAAATCTTCAAAGAACAACATCCGACCATTGATACCGAAGTGTTTATGGAAATATATGCGCCAATCAATCAAGCGTGTTGGAAGCTGTATCAAGTTGATAAAATAACACACGAAGAATTGCGTTATACTCGTTTGCGACAATCTTTTGATGCGCTGAATTACAATATTTCTGATGCTGCTATTGATAAAATTTCACACGATTATATTGATTTTTTGCCCGATAATAATCAGCTTTTTGATGGCGCTTTGGAAGTTTTAGAGTATTTGTATCCGAAATACAATCTGCACATTATTACCAACGGTTTTGCCGAAGTACAAAGCAAAAAAATCAACAATTCCGGCATTGGGAATTACTTTAAAACGATTACCAATTCGGAATTGGCTGGTGTCAAAAAACCACACCGGAACATATTTGAATTTGCCTTATCTTTGGCAAAAGCCAATAAAGAAAATGCCATCATGATTGGTGATTGTATTGATGCGGATGTCAGAGGGGCGATGGAATTCGGTATGCAGGCCATTTTATTTGACGAAAAAGAAATCCACTCCATAGCAGGAGTTTTGACCATAAAACATTTATCAGAATTAAAAAATATACTATAAAATGAAGAAAACATTCTTGTTGCTGATTTTACTTTTAGCTATTCCGGCTTTTTCGCAAAGCATCAATGATTATCAATATGTAATAGTTCCCATTAAATTTGATTTTTTAAAATATAATGACCGATACCGATTAAATACAACTACTAAACTTTTGTTACAGAAATACGGATTCAAAGCGTTTTTAAGCACGGATGATATTCCTGAAGAAGTCACTAGCAAAAGGTGTGCTATTTTGTATGCTTCGTTGGTAGAGGACAATAGTTTTTTTGCTACTAAAATAAAAGTGGTTCTAAAGGATTGTAAGGAAAAGGTTGTTTATGAAACTGATTTTGGCACCAGCCGGGAAAAAGATTTTGCAGTTGCCTATAATGAAGCTATAAGAAATGCTTCTAAATCATTTGAGAAACTGAATTATACCTATAACGGTAAAAATGATGCGACCAACGCCAACGGTATACCAGTTGTACCGGAAACACCTGTGACGCCAATTCCGGTAAAAAAAGATTTATCAGAAACGTTAGCCGCCAAAACCCAAAGTACGGAAACAACGGAAGCAATTAGTCCGGAAATGTTCTTTTTTGCCCAACCTATTACCAATGGATTTCAAATTGTCAATAGTGAACCAAGAGTCATTATGCGATTGCTGAACACTTCACAGAAAAATGTTTTCATCGGGGTAAAAGGAAATACTAACGGTGTAGTAATTTTAAAAAACGACCAATGGTTTTTTGAATATTATGAAAGTGGAAAACTAGTTTCTGAACCTCTGAAACTAAAGTTTTAATAGCCGTATTTGTCTTTCCAGCGATTCTTCAGAAAAGTGCGTAATTCGTTTTCCCGGGCATTATTTCCGGGTTTATAGAACGCGGTATTTTTAATTTCATCCGGCAAGTATTCCTGTTCCGAAAAGTTATTGGCATAATTGTGTGAATATTGGTATTCTTCGCCATAACCTAATTCTTTCATCAACTTCGTAGGGGCATTTCGCAAATGAATCGGTACCGATAAATCGCCGGTTTGTTTTACCAAGGCTTGTGCTTCGCCTATTGCCATATAACTGGCGTTGCTTTTCGCTGAAGTTGCTAAATAAACCGCACACTGGCTTAATATAATTCTGCTTTCAGGATAACCGATAGTGGCTACCGCCTGAAAGGTATTATTGGCCATAATAAATGCAGTAGGATTAGCATTGCCTATATCTTCACTCGATAAAATCAACATTCTTCGGGCTATGAATTTTACATCTTCGCCACCTTCTATCATTCGGGCTAACCAATACACGGCTCCATTAGGATCGCTGCCGCGAATGGATTTGATAAAAGCCGAAACTATATCATAATGCTGCTCGCCGGTTTTATCATAGAGCACCGTGTTTTGTTGTACTAATTCTAAAACTTTGTCGTTGGTAATTTTAATCTGGCCTTCAGGGCTGGCGTTTACCACGAGTTCAAAAATATTTAATAGTTTGCGTCCATCTCCGCCCGAAAGGCGTAGTAAGGCTTCGGTTTCCTTTAGTTTTATTTTTTTAGTCGAAATGATTTTGTCTTCCTTCATAGCTCTTTGCAACAAAGCCAATAAATCTTCTTTAGAAAACGGATTGAGAATATAAACCTGACAACGTGACAACAAAGCGGGAATAACTTCAAAACTTGGATTTTCCGTAGTAGCTCCAATTAGCGTAACCCAGCCTTTTTCAACCGCAGCCAATAACGAATCCTGTTGTGATTTGCTGAAACGGTGGATCTCATCAATAAAAAGAATTGGATTTTTGGCAGTGAACAAACCACCGCTGAGTTTGGCTTTTTCAATCACATCCCGAATGTCTTTCACACCACTGTTGATGGCGCTCAATTCATAAAACGGACGATTGCTTTGCTTGGCAATAATTTGCGCCAAAGTGGTTTTGCCAGTACCGGGAGAACCCCAAAAAATCATCGAAGGAATAACGCCTCGTGCAATCTGTTGTGTCAACGAGCCGTTATCACCAACGAGGTGTAATTGGCTGATATAATCCTCTAAACGTTGTGGTCTGATGCGTTCGGCAAGTGGTGCTTCCATGGTGTAAAAGTAAAGATTTCTGCCAAAATAGCATTAAATAAAATTTGGCTTTATCTTTGAATTGACTTGATAGATTTTAAAATAGTTTCATGAACGATTCCCATCATTTTAAATTTACGCCTTCTGTTTGGATAGTCCCGGCGCTGTTGCTACTTATGATGTGGGCTGTTTTCTTTTTTGAAAATAGTTTTAATGTCGATTTGACTTCGCATGGTATTTTACCCAGAACTTTTTCGGGTTTGCAAGGCGTTATCTTTAGTCCGTTTTTGCATGGCGATTTGAATCATATTGCCAATAATTCTATTCCGCTTTTTATACTGACTACGGCACTTATTTATTTTTATAGAGATGTTTCGCTGAAGGTTTTGTTGTATGGCATTTTGCTTTCGGGTATTATTACCTGGGTAATTGGCAGAAGTTCTTTTCATATTGGTGCCAGTAGTTTGATTTATGTGCTGGTTTCCTTTATTTTTTTTAAAGGAATGATGACGCAATATTATCGTTTGATGGCTTTGTCGCTTTCAGTAGTGATGATTTACGGAGGTTTGATTTGGTATGTTTTTCCGGAAGTGGATAAGCAGATTTCATGGGAAGGACATTTAGCCGGACTAATTACCGGCTTCTTATTTGCTGCTTATTTTAAAACGCCCGATTATGTTAAGGCTACCCGATATCCTTGGGAGAAGCCCGATTTCAATCCGGAGGAGGATGTGTTTATGAAGCATTTTGATGAGAATGGCAACTTTGTGAATACACCGGAACCTGAGGAAGAAAGTATGGAGGAGATTCCGCCAGCTCCCATTCACTATGTTTATGAGTATATGCAAAGAACTGACGAGAACAAAACAATCGAATAATTGGCTAACTAGCCCCGATAGTAATGGAAATAAAAATGTCCCGAATTTTCGGGACATTTTTATTGTATTGAATAGCGGGAATAGGGATTGCTGATCCATCCCAAGCCATTCGCTTCTTATTGTCTTTGTCTTACTGTTTCGTATAGAAAAGCGCCACAGGCCACAGAAACATTCAAAGAACCAATGGTTCCGAACATGGGTAACTTGGCTTTCTCATCTACAATTTTCAGTACCGAAGGATTGATGCCACGGTCTTCACTACCCATAATGATGGCCACGGGTTCAGCAAGTGAAATATCATAAATACTGCTTTCTGTTTTTTCGGTGGCTGCTACCGTTTTGATACCGCTGCCTTGCAAATAAAAAATGGCGTCTTTGATGTGGTCGACTTTACAAATTGGCACATTGAATACGGCTCCGGCTGAAGTTTTTACGGTGTCGCCATTAACGGGAGCTGAGCCAGTTTTTTGAACTATTATACCATCCACACCGGTGCATTCTGCTGTTCTGATAATGGCTCCAAAGTTACGGGCGTCACTTAATTGGTCAAGGATTAAGAATAGGGGAGTTTTACCACTTTCGACTACGCTGTCGACCAGTGTTTCCAATTTTACAAACGTGATAGGAGCAATGGTTGCTACAGCACCTTGGTGATTGTTGGGGGTTAATCGGTTTAGTTTTTCTACGGGAACATAGGAGAAATTGACACTATGTTTTTTCATAGCTTTCATCAATTCCTGCATTAATTCGCTTTGAGCATCGCTTTGAATAAATACTTTATCGATTTCTTTTCCGGCGGTTATGGCCTCAATAATAGCTCTGATTCCGAAGATTTGGTTTTCTTTTTCCATGGCGCAAAGATATAAAAAAACCACCAGTGATAACTGGTGGTTTTGTGTTATAAAAAATAAATACTATAATTCATCTTCTATGAAACCTGTTCTTCTGTGACCGGCAAACTTGTAAGTTACACCCGGATCCCAATCAAATTCAGCTTCAAAATAAAGGCTATCTACAATATGTCCTCCAAATGAATGGGCAGCATTTTTTAGAATTTTACCATTGGTTACTGTAACAGTAGCGCCAGTATAAAGCTCTGCTGAGGCTGGTTGACCGGAGAATGTCAAGTTGGTAAAATCTGTGGCTTGTACTTTTGTTTTAATTTCCATCCAGTTATCGTGGTCATCAAGCCAAAAGTTTTCGTCATTTGAAGAGGCATTATATGTTGAAAACAATACATAATCTCCCCCAAAGGCTGGAGTTACTCCATCGTTTTCTAACGCAATCACGTGCCAATCGCCAGCAAATTTTTGAGTGTTAGTGCCTCCTGGATTTGGATCTCCACCTTCATCGCAGGAAACAAGTGTTAATGCTAGGATAAAACTAACTATTAAACTATTTTTTAAAATCTTCATTTTTTTCATATTTATAATTTATAAAACAACTTTAGTCATAGTTACTACAAATGTATATCCTGCATCCCAAGTGGTTGAGAAACTTAATTTATTGGTTGCTGGATTAGCTGTTAAACCTGACATTGTTGCTGTTCCTCCAAAAGCTCCTACACCAAAACTTGGAATTGGAGCAAAGTTATTTGTAGCAATATCATTAGCCGTAATGATTACAGGTCTGGCGGCATAACCAGTTCCATAACCTCTACCAATAGCGTAATATCCACCAATACCATCTGACATTTCATATGTACCGTCCGTATTTTTCCATACTAATACATATTTTAAATTAGCATATTGAGCTGATACAACTCCATTTCTTACTACTGTTGATTTGTATAAACCAGAAATACTAGTGATTAAATCACTGTCTTCGTATACAATTACAGTTCTTGAAATAGATCCTGAGAAACCATCTTGATTTACGGCTGAGTATACAATTTGATATACATCTACTATGTCAGTATCTAATGTTGTACCTCCTCTATAATCTCCTGAAACAGAAGTTGTATATGGTATTTCTACACCACCTTCAGTTACAATTACACCTGGGTCTATAAATTCATCTCCTTTTTGGACATAAATAATGGCGTCCCCATTAAGTGTAAATTGAGGATAATTTGTTACCTTGGATACATTTCCTGTTGTATCCGATTCACATGATACTAAAAAAGCACAAATGAATACTAAACTTAAAATTACTTTTTTCATAATATTTTTTTTATTCCCACCAAATTGGGGTAGTTATTGGTACTAAAGTTAGCGCATTTGTATTTGCATTTCTTTCAGTTAGCGGATAAACTATTCTTTTAGGGAATAAACCACCTGTAACTCCATTTGCGGCATAAGCAAGTTGTCCTGAAACATAGCCTGCATCTGTTTGTGGTACAGCTGAAGTTCTTGGATATCCTGTTCTGTTTGTTTCAAAGAACGCTTCAAATCCATTTCCAGGGAAACTGGCAACCCATTTTTGAGTTATAATAGCTTCTAATTTTTGATCAAATGTACCGGCAACTGGATAAGAATAAACTCCTGTAAGGTAAGATGATGCGCTTAATGAATATCTAGCGAAGTTGGCAGTAACAGCGGCATCGTATAATGCTTTTGCACCAACACCACCGTTATATCTCTCCATAGCTTCGGCTTGTAAAAATAGACTTTCTTCTTTGCTTAATAATAATACCGGTGTAGTTGCACTTAGTTTAACAACAGCAATGTTAGTAGCTGTACTATTAAAATCACCTTGGTTTAGAGCGTTACCAGCAAGATAATATTGTGCTTTACGTGTGTCAGAATTATCAATTAAATAAGAGGATAATGTTTTGCTCATTCTTAAGTTAGTTGCTACATTAAGTCTTCTAACAACGTATTCGTACAGTGGATTACTTTGATTGATTTCATCTACAAATTGAGTCATTGAAGCATCAGTATCTAAAAATGCGACACCATCAGTAATTAATTGTTGGATACCAGCATCAGCTATTGCTGCTCTTGAACTGTTTGTTTGTCTCATGTAAATTTTTAGTTTTAATGTATTGGCAAACTTTGTCCAGTTTGTCATATCACCTCCAAAAATTAAATCATCACTTCCAGGTACCAAACCGGTAGATTGAGATAAATCTTTTGATAAAGCATCATTTAAATCATCAATCATGTAACCGTAAATTTCTTCTCCGGTATCAAAATGTGGAGATAAAATCAATTTGTTATTTGCCTCTTTGTAAGGAATACTGCCATACATGTCAGTTAACACTTGTGAAGCTTGTACTTCAAGCGTAGTAGCAATTAAATAATACTTCCAGTTACCTTCTGCTAATGCTCTTCTTTTAACATTGCGTATGTCTCCCAAAGCATCATACATTCCATCCCAGATAAAATTGTAATCTGATGTACTGGCAGAATAATTGTCAATGTCTTTAAATTGATTTGCCACATTACTTTGTGTCCAGTATTGTGACCAGAAACCGCCAAAAATAGCCATTCCAGCTCCTTCAGAACCAACAATTCCAGTTATTCCTGCTGGTAATTGAGCAGAAAGTGGGGCGTTGTCAGGATTTAATAAATCCGGGTCGCTATTGATATCTAACTCTGTATTACAGCTAACGAATACAGTTGTTAAGGTTATAATACTAAATATAAACTTTTTCATTTTCATTTTTTTAAAAGGTTAATTTAAGTGTAGCACCATATGATCTTTGTGCCGGGTTGGCACCAAATTCTCCTTGCTCACTTCCTAGATCTGAACCGTAAGTTGATAATTCTGGGTCGATGTAAGGATTTTCATTTGGAGTCCACAAAGCTAAATTTTTACCATAAATACTGAATGAAGCATTCACTATCCCTGTGTTTTTTAATAATTTAGAAGGAAGGTTATACGTTAACGAAACATCTCTTAATCTTACGAATGTTTTGTCTATAACATGTCCAGCCTCAACGCCAGGATTGTTTTGAGTATTCCAGAAATCAGTTACATTACCATTAGATTCTCCTGACACTGTCGCAAAGTTAATTGGCGTAGTGTTTTCAGAATAGGTACCGTCACCATTGTCAACAACAGAATTAGGAATGATAAATGGATTTCTGTCATTATAAATAGTTTCTATACCATTTCCTGTGAAATGAGATAGTCTTTTAGTGTATGAATACATTTCACCACCTTGTTTCCAATCGATTCCGAATGATAAGGTTAGGTTTTTATATGAAATTTTGTTTTTGAAACCCATGATGAAATCTCTTTGAGCATTTCCAACGATTTGCTCATCACTTGATACTTTATAGTATCCTGTTGTTGGGTCTACAATATATTGACCTGCGTCATTTTTAAGAGGAACAAATGTTTCAAATACTCCTAATGGTTGACCTACTACTGCATTGAAAGATACTCCATAGTTTGTTGCTAACTGAAGTTTATCAAGTCCACCAGCAACAGCATCTACATTAGAGTCGTTTTTGGCAAAAGTGGTAGTAAAATCCCATTGGAAATTTTCAGTTTTTACCGGAACAAGGTTTAAAACTAATTCAATACCTCTATTAGTTAAATCAACAGCGTTTTGTGTAATAAAAGCATAACCGGTTGATGTAGCTGTTGGAACGGTGGCTAGACCTCCGTCTGTTTTTTTGTTATATAAAGAGACATCTAAATTTACTCTCTTTTTAAACAAGTTACTTTCGAATCCAACTTCAAACTCATGAACAAATTCTGGTTTTAAGTTTGCGTTACCTAAAGTTCCGCCATTTTCATATCCGTTAACACCACCAATTGGTAAAAAGATGTTACCAAAGCCTAAAACCGCATTACCTGGAACTAAAGCTGAGTTAGTTCGATAAGGATCAGTTCCATTGGCCAAGCCAGCATAACCGGCTCTTATTTTAAAGAAATAATCGGAGTTGTCAATAACAATACCACTCAAACTGGCAGATGGATAGAAGTAAGAATTGTTTTGTTTTGGCAAAGTTGAATTCCACTCATTTCTTCCAGTAAGGGTTAAATAAATTTTTTCTTTATAGGAAGCTTCAACGGATGCGTAAACAGAATATCCTCTACTCATAGTGTCATTTTGTGCCACGGTTGGTTTAACGGCAGAATTTGATAGTTCATAAAAATTAGGGATATCTAAATTAGTGATAGAAGCTAACAATCTGTTTCTTTTATTTTCATAGCTTCCAAAACCAATAAATGAATTGATACCAAAATTTTCTTTAATTTTTGTATTGTAATATAAAATTAAATTCGTGTCGTAATTAGAAATTTCATCAGTTAATTCAGTAACACCACCAACGATTGCATTGGCACCACCTAAATCTTGTGCGGATCCTGGTTCGTATGTTACTTTTGCACCATATGATTTTACTTTTTCTACCTTGTAATCACCACCAATTTGATAGCTTAAAGATAATTTACTGTTGAATTTATAAGTTAAATTAGCATTTCCAAAGAAACGATTGGCAACAATATTAGTGGAGTTTTCATTAATTACCCAATATGGATTAGTTGCATAAGGAGTAAAGTAATTACTGTTGTTGTTAAAAGGATTATTGGTGTAATCGGCTAAATCAACGATACTGATATCACGAGGGATTTGTAACATTTCTTGAACTAATGTGTTTCCTTCACCAGCATCGGCTCCTTGGCCAGTGTTTACTGCATTTTGATCTTTTTTAATGTAATTAAGACTTGCTTTAAAGCTTAATTTATCACTAGTAACACCTCCGTTGAAGCCAAAAGTTTTTCTTTTAAAAGAGTCAGCATCTGTTGGTATAATACCGTCTGAATTAACGTCTGAAAAATTAATAGAGAAATTTGAATTTTCTCCACCACCACTTACTCTAACACTATTAGTATATGTTGCGCCTTGCTCGAAGAAATCTTTATAATTGTCTTTTAATGCTACATAAGGTTTAATTTGTTGAGCGTTATCAACAATTGCTCCCCAAGGTCTGATTTCACCATTAAATGCTGGTCCCCAAGAACCATTTTCATTACTGAAGCCATAGTCAGGGTGACCAGACCAGTTAGAATATCCTTTATTGTCCCATCCTTGACCGTGAGTATTTTGAAAGTGTGGCACTCTTGATACTTGTGAGAATTCAGCGGAATGTGACGTTTCAACAGAAATTTTTGATTTGTTTTTGCCTGATTTGGTGGTAATTATTATGACACCATGAGCACCGGCTGAACCATACAAAGCACCAGCGGCTGAGCCTTTTAATACTGTCATGGTTTCAATATTGTTAGGGTCTAAGTCCCCTATACCAGTACCGGCATCATAACTTCTTGTATTGCCTGTTGCGCTTGTTGTGTTGTTAGAGATAGGCGTTCCGTCAATAACATACAGAGGGCTATTGTCTCTTAATGAACCAAAACCTCTAATAATTACTTTTGATGAAGCTCCAGCTTGTGCAGGCGCAGTAATGTCGGCACCGGCAATTTTACCAGATAAAGATTCAAATACATTGGTGTTGTTAACTTCAGTAAGGTCTTTCCCTGTTACTGTAGTTGTTGCATACCCTAATGCTTTCTTTTGTCTTTTAACACCTAAAGCTGTTACTACAACTCCTTCTAATTCAACAGCATTGTCTTTCATTTTGACATTAATTGTTGATGATGAAGCTACAATTTCTTGAGATTTCATCCCAACAAAGTTGAAGACAAGTGTTTGATTTGGAGCGGCTTTGATAGAATACTTACCGTCAAAATCAGTTTGAGTACCTAGTTTAGTTCCTTTAACAAGAACATTAACTCCTGGAATTGGTAAGCCACTGTTGTCAGATACAACACCAGTTACAATCCTTTCTTGTGCAAAAGAGATTTGCACTAATAACGCAATAAATAGCGTCAAGAATCCATTTAACTTTGTTTTCATTATTTAATTTGGTTATAATTAGTCTTCCAAAAGTCTTAAAAAAATCTTAAAAATCCTAATATTGACAGAATTTTTTAGTGTTAAAGTTTTTAAACTCTTAGAAATTAGCTTTAAAACTTATATGGACTATGGAATTGGATAATTTGATGGGTTGGTTGTTTGTGCTTCCGTTGGCATAAACAATATTGAAAAGCCCATTTTTGGTTAATAATCCGAATCCAAACCCGATACCGAGTAGGTTTTCTTTACTGTCTGAAGTTTTGTCCTGAAGATGCCCGTAATCAATGATGGAGTGAATGTATAGGGTTGGTGTTAGTATGTAGCGGTATTCGGTTAGTATGGAGGTAAAAATGTTTCCTTGCAGGCTATTTTCGTTAAAGCCACGAATAGAGTTTATGCCTCCAAATCGGTGTAATTCATTAACAATGTAATTTTCGCTTTGCAGATAGAAATTCTCGGATTTAATGTTTAAGATGTTTTTTTCATTCAAATAGAAATTGTGTTTCAATGACAAGCTGGTGAAAAGTTGATTGTCAGAAATCAATTTAGAGTATCTTTTGCCAAGGCCCAGAACAAAATTTAAATTTGTTTTTTCCGGAAATAGAAAATCATCATTTTTAAAATCTAGAAATTCTAGAGAAGAAGTTGTGAATGAATTATTGAAATCACTCAAAGTCGTGGTGTTGGCATTTTGGATGTCACTCGATTCGGTGGATTGATAACCCAAGTAGACACGGGTGTTATAATTGAAATAATAACCCAGGTTAATGGCGGTTTTAGTGTTTTGAAAAGTGCTGTCTTGCTTGAAGATGTTTAATTCGGCTTTAATGCCGATTGGGCTTTTGAAGACATAAGGCAATTCAACGCCAAGATTAAATGTTCTTTGTTGCTGACCGTCGCTTTTCCAGTAGAGCGAAAGTTTCTCTCCCGAATTTAAAATATTATTCAAGACCAAATCCAAGTAGCCGCTAAAAACCAGCTTTTTGTTTTCATCGTTAGTAAAGCCAATGTATCCGTCAAAAGTATTGGCTTTGGCTTTTTCCAAGTACACATACACTTTGGTCGAGTCTTTGGTAAATAAAATTTCAGGATACTTACTTTGCTTCACAAAACGGAACTTGTCAAAATCATTGTAGAGCTTGTCTAGGTTTTTTTGATTAAAAACTTTATTGCGGTAGAGTCGGATTATATTTTTCTTGTGCCCTTCCGGAAATTTGTCATAGCCGTTAATTACTATGCCGTTCAATTGTCTCTTCGATTCTTTTATTATTGATAAATCGGCAGTAATGAAATTGCTTTTCCTTTGAAGATTGATGAGTTTGACTTTGGCCATAGAAAAACCATTGCTTTCTAATTTTTTTAAAGTGCCGCTCAAAAAGCTTTCAACTTCTTCGAAAGGAAGTGTCAGAGAATCGTTTTTGATGGTGTAACTACTCGGTATGTTTTCTTGAAAATTTATACCTATATATATGCGTGCATAATTTATTTTTTTTCCGAGGCTGTATTTGAAACAAAATGTGGAATCATTTAACTTGAAATTTTCAGAAAGCTGGCTTTCCAAATAGCCTTTTTGTCCGAGCTTTTCATACAACAAATTATTTTCGTCAACAATTGATTTGGTGTTTGGATGATCTGAATTGTAGCCAATGCTGTCTATGGTTTTGGTTTCTTTCTCGTTTTGCCCAATGATTTTTAAATGAAGATACTGCGCAGAAATTGTTCCGCTGAAGATAATTAGACATAAAAAGAGAAAAATCTGTTTCAAATGAGATGATTGTTTGCTTCAAAATAACGCAAAAAATCTGTTTTTATTGCTGATAATCGAATCTAAAAACAATTTGTTTGAAATAGCCATTGACGGGGCTTCGGTTTTAAAGGCGAAGGCTTGCGTAATGGCTATTCTTTATTTCATTAATAGACAAATGTTTAAATAATAAAAAAATTAATTAATTACGATTTGTTTCGTTCAAAATAATTACTACATTTGCAACCCCTAAAAAAGCGGGATTTTAATAAATAAAGAAATTTTAGTATTTAATTATGCCAACAATTCAACAATTAGTAAGAACAGGAAGAACTCAAATCACTAAGAAGAGTAAATCGGTTGCTTTAGATTCTTGTCCTCAAAGAAGAGGTGTTTGTACGCGTGTTTACACTACTACTCCAAAAAAACCAAACTCAGCCATGCGTAAAGTTGCGCGTGTACGTTTGACTAATGGAAATGAGGTGAATGCTTACATCCCAGGAGAAGGACATAATCTACAAGAGCACTCGATAGTATTAGTGCGAGGCGGAAGGGTAAAAGATTTACCGGGAGTTAGATATCACATTGTGCGTGGTGCGCTTGATACCTCAGGTGTAGCAGGAAGAACACAAAGAAGATCTAAGTATGGTGCTAAACGCCCAAAAGAAGCTAAAAAGTAATTTTAAAACTTTTAAAGAAAAGACATGAGAAAAAGAGCGGCAAAGAAAAGACCACTTTTACCAGATCCTAAATTTAACGATCAGTTAGTAACACGTTTCGTGAACAACTTGATGTGGGATGGTAAGAAATCAACAGCTTTCAAAGTATTCTATGATGCCATGGATATCGTAGAAACAAAAAAGAACAATGATGAAAAATCAGCGTTAGAAGTTTGGAAAGATGCTTTAACAAACGTTATGCCTCACGTAGAAGTACGTAGTCGTAGAGTAGGTGGAGCTACCTTCCAAATCCCAATGCAAATCAGACCAGACAGAAAAATTTCTATGGCAATGAAGTGGATGCTTCTTTATGCCCGTAGAAGAAATGAGAAATCAATGGCTCAAAAACTAGCTTCTGAAATCTTAGCTGCGGCTAAAGAAGAAGGTGCGGCAGTTAAAAAGAGAATGGATACTCACAAGATGGCTGAGGCTAACAAAGCATTCTCACATTTTAGATTTTAATATTTAAGAAATGGCTAGAGATTTAAAATTAACAAGAAACATTGGAATTGCTGCTCACATTGATGCTGGTAAAACAACAACAACGGAGCGTATATTATTCTATACCGGAAAATCACACAAAATTGGTGAAGTGCACGATGGTGCTGCAACAATGGACTGGATGGCACAAGAGCAGGAAAGAGGGATTACCATTACTTCTGCTGCAACAACTTGTGAATGGAGTTTTCCAACAGAACAAGGTAAACCATTACCAGAATCACAAGCTTACCACTTTAACATTATTGATACCCCAGGACACGTTGACTTTACTGTAGAGGTAAACCGTTCATTGCGTGTATTGGATGGATTGGTTTTCTTATTTAGTGCTGTTGATGGTGTTGAGCCACAATCAGAAACTAACTGGAGACTTGCAGATCAATATAGAGTTCCACGTATGGGATTCGTTAATAAAATGGACCGTCAAGGATCTAACTTTTTGGCAGTTTGTCAACAAGTTAGAGATATGTTGAAATCAAACGCAGTAGCGATCACTTTGCCAATTGGTGAAGAGAATGATTTCAGAGGAGTGGTTGACTTGGTTAAAAATCAAGCAATTGTTTGGCATGATGCTACACAAGGAGCTACTTTCGATATTATCGATATCCCTGCTGACATGGTTGCTGAAGTTAAAGAATACAGAGACATTCTTATTGAAGCAGTAGCTGATTATGATGAGAACCTACTTGATAAATACATGGAAGATCCAGAATCTATCACTGAGGAAGAAATCAACAACGCTTTAAGAGCTGCTACAATGGATATGGCTATCATTCCTATGATTGCTGGTTCATCATTCAAAAACAAAGGTGTTCAATTTATGTTGGATGCTGTATGTAAATATTTACCATCTCCTTTAGATAAAGAAGGTATCCAAGGTATTCACCCTGATGATGCTGATTTATTAGAAGAAGATCAAACTAAAATCTTACGTCGTCCTGATGTAAAAGAGCCGTTCGCAGCTTTGGCATTTAAAATTGCTACTGACCCTTATGTTGGTCGTTTGGCTTTCTTCCGTGCTTATTCAGGTCGTTTAGATGCTGGTTCATACATCTTGAACACTCGTTCAGGAAACAAAGAAAGAATTTCTCGTATCTACCAAATGCACGCTAACAAGCAAAACCCAATCGATTATATCGAAGCAGGTGATATTGGAGCAGCAGTTGGATTTAAAGATATCAAGACTGGAGATACGATGTGTGATGAAAAACACCCAATCATTCTTGAGTCAATGAAATTCCCTGCACCAGTAATTGGTATCGCTATTGAACCAAAAACTAAAGCTGACGTGGATAAAATGGGTATGGCTTTGGCAAAATTGGCTGAAGAAGATCCAACGTTTACCGTAAGAACAGACGAGGCTTCAGGTCAAACGATTATTTCAGGTATGGGTGAGTTACACTTAGATATCCTTGTAGATCGTATGAAACGTGAATTCAAAGTTGAAGTAAACCAAGGTGAGCCTCAAGTAGAATACAAAGAAGCTTTCACAAAATCTGCTCAACACAGAGAAACCTATAAAAAACAATCGGGAGGTCGTGGTAAATTCGGTGATATCGTATTTAGATTAGAGCCTGCTGATGAAGTTGACGGAAAAGTACCAGTTGGTTTACAGTTCGTTAACGAAGTAAAAGGTGGAAACGTTCCTAAAGAATATATTCCTTCTGTAGAGAAAGGTTTCAGAGAAGCAATGAAAACAGGTCCTTTAGCTGGATACCAAGTAGATAGTTTAAAAGTAACTCTATTGGATGGATCTTTCCACCCGGTGGATTCTGATGCACTTTCTTTTGAATTAGCCGCTAAAATGGGATACAAAGAAGTAGCAAAAGCTGCCGGAGCTGTAATCCTTGAGCCAATCATGAAAATGGAAGTAATTACTCCGGAAGAAAACATGGGAGATATCGTTGGTGATATCAACCGTCGTAGAGGTCAGGTGAATGATATGGGTGACAGAAATGGAGCCAAAACTATCAAGGCTAATGTGCCACTTTCAGAAATGTTTGGTTATGTAACTACATTAAGAACATTGTCTTCAGGTAGAGCAACTTCTACAATGGAATTCTCTCACTACGAGCAAACTCCTTCTAATATTTCAGAAGAAGTAATCAAAAAAGCAAAAGGTAACGCTTAATTCTTATCAAGATGAGTCAAAAAATTAGAATAAAATTAAAGTCTTACGATCACATGTTGGTTGATAAATCAGCAGAGAAAATCGTAAAAACTGTGAAAAGCACAGGTGCTGTTGTAACAGGTCCTATTCCGTTACCTACACACAAAAAAATATTTACGGTATTGCGTTCTCCTCACGTGAACAAAAAAGCGAGAGAGCAGTTCGAAGTAAGTTCGTATAAAAGATTATTAGACATTTACTCTTCATCTTCAAAAACTATTGACGCTCTAATGAAGTTAGAGTTGCCAAGTGGAGTTGAAGTAGAGATCAAAGTGTAAGTACTCTTTAAAAGTTTAAGTTTTAAGTAGTAGAGTTTTGAAAATGATTCTACTACTTAATTCTTTATGATTGAATAACAAAAAATTTATTAATTAATAATTAGTTTAATATGTCTGGGTTAATTGGAAAAAAAATCGGCATGACAAGCATCTTCGACGAGAATGGGAAAAACATTCCTTGTACAGTAATCGAAGCTGGGCCTTGTGTCGTTACCCAAGTCAGAACCAATGAGGTTGACGGGTATTCAGCTCTTCAACTTGGTTTCGATGACAAAGGCGAAAAACACGCTACTAAAGCTGACTTAGGTCACTTTAAAAAAGCGGGTACTTCTGCCAAGAAAAAAGTCGTTGAATTCCAAGGGTTTGAAGAAAATTACAAATTAGGTGATAACATCACTGTGGAAGTATTCAGCGAAGGAGAATTTGTTGATGTACAAGGTGTATCAAAAGGAAAAGGTTTCCAAGGGGTTGTAAAACGTCACGGTTTTGGTGGTGTTGGACAAGCTACCCACGGTCAACACAACCGTTTGAGAGCGCCAGGTTCTGTAGGAGCATCTTCTTATCCATCACGTGTATTCAAAGGAATGCGTATGGCAGGAAGAATGGGTGGTGATAATGTAAAAGTACAAAATCTTAGAGTTTTAAAAGTAGTGGCTGAAAAGAACCTACTGGTTATCAAAGGATGTGTTCCTGGATGTAAAAACTCTTACGTAATCATTCAGAAGTAATGGAAGTAAAAGTAATAGATATCAACGGAAAAGATACTGGAAGAAAAGTACAACTTTCTGATTCAGTATTCGGCATTGAGCCAAATAATCACGCAGTATATCTTGATGTTAAGCAATACTTAGCAAATCAAAGACAAGGAACGCACAAAGCAAAAGAAAGAGCTGAAGTAGCGGGAAGTACTCGTAAGATTAAAAAACAAAAAGGTACAGGTACTGCACGTGCAGGATCTAAAAAGAGTCCATTGTTCAAAGGTGGAGGAACAGTATTTGGTCCAAGACCAAGAAGCTATTCTTTCAAATTGAACAAAACAGTAAAAAGATTAGCTCGTAAATCAGCTTTCTCTTTAAAAGTAAAAGAATCAAATTTAGTAGTTGTGGAAGACTTTAATTTTGAAACGCCAAATACCAAAAGTTTTATTAATGTTTTGAAAGCTTTAGGGTTAGAAAACAAAAAATCTTTGTTTGTGTTGGGTGATTCAAATAAAAATGTATATTTGTCCTCACGCAATTTAAAGGCATCTAGCGTAGTAACTAACTCAGAATTAAGTACTTACGAAATTTTAAATGCAAATAATTTAGTTCTTTTAGAGGGATCTTTAGAAGGAATTGAAGAAAATTTAAGCAAATAACAGACCATGAGTATCATAATTAAGCCTATCATAACTGAAAAAATCACCAAAGATGGTGAGGTTTTCAATCGTTTTGGTTTTGTTGTTGACAGAAAAGCAAACAAAGTTCAAATTAAGAAAGCAGTAGAAGCTGCTTACGGAATTTCGGTTGTGTCTGTTAACACGATGAACTATAGAGCTGATAGAACTACTAAGTATACAAAAAGTGGTTTGATTAGCGGAAAAACAAGTGCTTACAAAAAAGCAGTTGTACAAGTAAAAGAGGGAGAAACAATAGATTTTTACAATAATATCTAATAGAAAATGTCAGTTAGAAAATTAAAACCTATTACCCCGGGTCAGCGTTTTAGAGTTGTGAATGGTTTTGACGCCATCACGACTGATAAGCCGGAGCGCTCTTTGTTAGCACCGATAAAAAACTCAGGAGGTAGAAATAGTCAAGGAAAAATGACCATGCGTTATACAGGCGGTGGTCACAAACAAAGGTATCGTATGATCGATTTCAAAAGAACTAAAGTTGGAATTCCAGCTACAGTGAAATCAATTGAATATGATCCAAACAGAACTGCTTTTATCGCATTATTGTGGTATGTAGATGGAGAGAAAACGTATATCGTTGCTCAAAATGGTCTACAAGTAGGACAAACTGTTGTGTCAGGAGAAGGTGCAGCACCAGAAATCGGAAACACTTTGCCATTGAGCAAAATTCCATTAGGTACTGTAATTTCTTGTATCGAATTGCGTCCAGGTCAAGGAGCTACTATTGCTCGTTCGGCCGGAACATTTGCTCAATTAATGGCAAGAGACGGAAAATATGCTACAATCAAAATGCCATCAGGAGAGACAAGATTAATCTTGTTGACTTGTTCAGCAACTATTGGAGCAGTTTCTAACTCAGATCATCAGTTGATTGTATCTGGTAAAGCAGGTAGAACAAGATGGTTAGGAAGAAGACCTAGAACAAGACCAGTAGCCATGAACCCTGTCGATCACCCAATGGGTGGTGGTGAAGGTCGTTCATCTGGAGGTCACCCACGTTCTAGAAAAGGACTTCCTGCTAAAGGGTATAGAACTCGTTCTAAAGTAAACCCAAGTAATAAGTATATTGTTGAACGCAGAAAGAAATAATTAGATAGACATGGCACGTTCATTAAAAAAAGGACCTTTTGTACACTATAAATTAGATAAAAAAGTTCAGGAAAATATTGCTGGTGGAAACAAAGGTGTGGTTAAGACTTGGTCTAGAGCATCTATGATTACTCCGGATTTCGTTGGACAAACAATCGCAGTACACAATGGTCGTCAATTTGTTCCGGTTTATGTAACTGAGAACATGGTAGGACACAAATTAGGAGAGTTTTCACCAACTAGATCTTTTAGAGGTCATGCTGGAGCAAAAAATAAAGGTAAAAAATAAGAAGCAATGGGAGTTCGTAAAAGAGAAACAGCAGATGCGAGAAAAGAGGCTAATAAGTCTATTGCTTTCGCGAAATTGAATAACTGCCCTACTTCACCTAGAAAAATGCGCTTAGTAGCAGACTTGGTAAGAGGTCAGAAAGTGGAAAGAGCTTTAAATATTTTAAGATTTAGCTCAAAAGAAGCTTCAAGAAAATTAGAGAAATTGGTATTATCTGCGATCAACAATTGGGAGCAGAAAAATGCTGACGGAAACGTTTCAGAAGCAGGCTTATTCATTAAAACAATCACTGTAGATGGTGGAATGATGTTGAAAAGACTTCGTCCGGCTCCACAGGGAAGAGCACACAGAATTAGAAAACGTTCTAATCACGTTACCATCGTATTAGGACAATTAGATAACACACAAAGCAATTAAGTAAGATGGGACAAAAGACAAATCCAATAGGAAACAGACTTGGTATCATCAGAGGATGGGATTCAAACTGGTATGGTGGAAATGATTACGGTGATAAAATCGCTGAGGATTATAAAATCAGAAAGTATATCCATGCTCGTTTATCAAAAGCTAGTGTATCAAAAGTAATCATCGAGAGAACTTTGAAACTTGTAACCGTTACTATCACAACTGCGAGACCTGGTATTATTATCGGGAAAGGTGGTCAAGAGGTAGACAAGTTAAAAGAAGAACTTAAGAAAGTTACTGACAAAGAGGTTCAAATCAACATCTTTGAAATTAAAAGACCTGAGTTAGATGCATATTTAGTTGGAACTAGTATTGCACGTCAAATCGAAAGCCGTATTTCATACAGAAGAGCTATTAAAATGGCTATCGCAGCAGCAATGCGTATGAATGCAGAAGGTATTAAAGTTTTGATTTCTGGTCGTTTGAACGGAGCTGAAATGGCACGTTCGGAGCAATTCAAAGAAGGTAGAATTCCTCTATCAACTTTCAGAGCCGATATTGATTATGCTTTGGCTGAAGCACATACTACTTATGGTAGAATGGGTATCAAAGTATGGATCATGAAAGGTGAGGTTTACGGAAAACGTGATTTATCCCCACTTGTTGGAATGGATAAAAAACAAGCTTCTGGCGGAAAAGGCGGAGATTCTTCTAAAGGAGATCGCAAGCCTTTCAACAAAGACAGAAAACCTGGTGGAGACCGTAAAAGAAAGTAAATTTTAAACTAAAGAAAAATGTTACAGCCTAAAAGAACAAAATACCGTAAGGTACAGAAGGGTAGAATGAAAGGCGTTTCTCAAAGAGGACACGAACTTTCTAATGGAATGTTTGGAATTAAATCAGTACATGAAAATGGAATGTTCTTAACTTCACGTCAAATCGAAGCTGCGCGTATCGCTGCAACTCGTTTTATGAAAAGAGAGGGACAATTATGGATTAAAATATTTCCAGATAAACCGATTACCAAAAAACCTCTAGAGGTACGTATGGGTAAAGGTAAAGGAGCGGTCGAATATTGGGCTGCTGTTGTAAAACCAGGAAAAATTATGTTTGAAGTTGGTGGAGTTCCACTTTCTGTTGCAAAAGAGGCTTTGCGTCTTGCCGCTCAAAAACTTCCTGTAAAAACTAAGTTTGTCGTTGCTAGAGATTTCGAAGCATAATCTAAAATTAATTATGAAACAATCAGAAATTATAAATCTATCCGCAGCTGAGTTACAAGAAAAACTTAGTCAGTTAAGAAAAGCGTATTCCGACCTAAAATCAGCGCACGCTATTTCTCCAATTGCCAATCCACTTCAAATTAGAAGTGCTAGAAGAGCGGTTGCTAGAGTAGCAACAGAGCTAACTAAAAGAGAGTTACAATAATTGTATTCTGCTAAAATGGAAGATAAAAGAAATTTAAGAAAAGAAAGAATTGGTGTTGTTACGTCAAACAAAATGGATAAGTCTATTGTTGTGGCACAAGTAACTAGAGTAAAACACCCATTATACGGTAAGTTCGTGTTAAAAACTAAAAAGTTTCACGCACACGACGAAACAAACGACTGTAACATTGGAGATACAGTAAAGATCATGGAAACAAGACCTTTATCAAAAACCAAATGTTGGAGACTAGTTGAAATCATTGAAAGAGCTAAGTAATTATGGTACAACAAGAATCGAGATTAAAAGTAGCAGATAACACAGGAGCAAAAGAAGTTTTGACTATCCGTGTTTTAGGAGGAACGAAACGTCGTTATGCCTCTGTTGGAGATAAAATTGTAGTGTCAATAAAAGATGCAACACCAAACGGAAACGTTAAGAAAGGTGCTGTTTCTACTGCAGTTGTTGTACGTACCAAAAAAGAAGTGAGAAGAGCCGATGGTTCTTATATCCGTTTTGATGACAATGCTTGTGTTCTTTTGAACGCAGCAGGTGAGATGAGAGGAACTCGTGTTTTTGGTCCGGTTGCCAGAGAACTTCGTGAAAAACAATTCATGAAAATTGTATCATTAGCACCAGAAGTGCTTTAATTCATAGTAAGATGATAAAGCTAAAAATAAAATCAGGAGATGTAGTAAAAGTTATCGCTGGTGACCATAAAGGTTCAGAAGGTAAAGTTTTACGCGTTGACCGTGAGAAAAACAAAGCAATCGTTGAAGGTGTAAACATGGTTTCGAAACATACCAAACCAAGTGCAAAAAACCCTCAAGGAGGAATCGTAAAGAAAGAAGCTCCTATGCATATTTCAAACTTGTCTTTAATTGATCCAAAATCAAAAAAAGCCACTAAAGTTGGAATCAAAGTAGAAGGAGATAAGAAAGTGAGATTTTCAAAAAAATCTAATCAAGTATTATAGTTATGGCCTATACACCTAGACTTAAGCAAGAATATAAGGACAGAGTAATTGCTGCCCTTAAAGAAGAATTCGGTTATAAAAATGTGATGCAAGTTCCTAAATTGGAAAAAATCATATTAAGCCGTGGAGTTGGAGCAGCAGTATCTGATAAAAAACTAGTGGACTATGCAGTTGACGAGTTGACAAAAGTTACTGGACAAAAAGCAGTATCTACAATCTCTAAGAAAGACGTTGCGTCATTCAAATTGAGAAAAGGTATGCCAATTGGAGCTAAAGTAACTCTTAGAGGAGAAAGAATGTATGAGTTTTTAGATAGACTTATCACATCATCTTTGCCACGTGTAAGAGATTTTAATGGTATCAAAGCCACTGGTTTTGACGGAAGAGGTAATTACAACCTTGGTGTTACTGAGCAAATCATTTTCCCGGAAATTGATATTGATAAAGTAAATAAAATATCAGGTTTGGATATTACATTTGTAACTTCTGCAAACACAGATAAAGAAGCAAAGTCATTATTGGCTGAATTAGGTTTACCTTTTAAAAAGAATTAAGACATGGCTAAAGAATCAATGAAAGCCCGTGAGGTTAAGAGAGAAAAAACGGTAGCAAAGTACGCTGAGAAAAGAAAAGCTTTATTAGAAGCTGGAGATTACGAAGGGTTACAAAAATTACCAAAAAATGCTTCACCGGTTCGTATGCACAATCGTTGCAAATTAACAGGTAGACCAAGAGGGTATATGCGTCAATTTGGTATTTCACGTGTCACATTCCGTGAAATGGCAAATAACGGATTAATCCCAGGAGTTAAAAAAGCTTCTTGGTAGTCTCGCAATAAGTTATTACTTTTGCAAACCAAAAAATAATTTTAATTGGTTAAAGGTTCATTAGGTGAGTACCTCTTGAAAACCATAACCGCAAATTTATACATATGTATACAGATCCAATTGCAGATTATCTTACGAGAGTTAGAAATGCAGTGATGGCAAACCACAAAGTGGTTGAAATCCCGGCTTCGAACTTGAAAAAAGAAATCACAAAGATTTTATTCGATCAAGGATATATCTTAAGTTACAAATTTGAAGACAGTACTGTTCAAGGTACTATCAAAATCGCTTTGAAGTATGATAAAGATACTAAAGAGTCCGTAATCAAAGATATCCAAAGAATTAGTAAACCAGGTTTACGTAAATATGCTGGTGCATCAAAATTACCTAGAATCCTTAACGGATTAGGAATTGCTATTGTTTCCACTTCAAAAGGTTTAATGACCGGGAAACAAGCTAAGCAATTAAATGTTGGTGGAGAAGTAATTTGCTACGTATACTAATTAAAAACAGTTAAACAATGTCAAGAATAGGTAAAAATCCAATTTCAATTCCTGCTGGTGTTACTGTAGAAGTTAGTGAAACAGTAATTACAGTTAAAGGAAAATTAGGTCAACTTACACAAGAGTACGCAGACGTAACAGTGAAAGTTGAAGAAGGTCAACTAGTAGTAGAAAGACCATCTGATAGTAAAGATCATAGAGCAAAACACGGATTATACAGATCATTAATCAACAACATGATAGTGGGTGTATCTGAAGGTTTTACCAAAGAATTAGAATTGGTTGGAGTAGGTTACAGAGCCTCAAACCAAGGACAAAAATTAGACTTAGCCTTAGGTTTTTCTCATAATATCGTTTTAGAAGTTGCTCCAGAAGTAAAACTAGAAACGATCTCAGAGAAAGGTAAAAACCCAATCGTGAAGTTAACATCTTTCGACAAACAATTAATCGGACAAATCGCTGCCAAAATCAGAGGTTTCCGTAAGCCTGAGCCTTACAAAGGAAAAGGAGTTAAGTTTGTTGGTGAAGTATTAAGAAGAAAAGCAGGTAAATCAGCGTAAAAAGTAGTATTATGTCATTAACAAAAACTGAAAGAAGACAAAGAATTAAATTCAGAATCAGAAAGATTGTTAGCGGTACTGCTGCTAAACCAAGACTATCTGTATTCAGAAGTAATAAAGAAATCTATGCACAACTAATCGATGATGTGAATGGAGTTACTTTATTAGCTGCTTCATCAAAAGATAAAGGAGTAAACATTAAAGGTACAAACGTAGAAATTGCAACTGAAGTTGGAAAACTAGCTGCAGAAAAAGCGTTAAAAGCCGGAATCACAGAAGTAACTTTCGATAGAGGAGGTTATTTATATCACGGTCGTATTAAATCATTAGCGGAAGGCGCAAGAGCGGCTGGACTTAAATTCTAAGAAATTATGTATAACGGATACAAAAATGTAGAGTTGGTAAAACCTAGTGGTCTTGAATTAAAAGATCGTTTGGTAAGTGTAAATCGTGTTACCAAAGTAACAAAAGGAGGTAGAGCATTTGGCTTTTCTGCAATTGTTGTTGTAGGTGATGAAAACGGTGTTGTTGGACATGGTTTAGGGAAATCTAAAGACGTTTCTGAAGCAATTGCGAAAGCAGTAGAAGATGCAAAGAAAAACTTAGTTAGAATTCCTTTGAGTGGTCAATCAGTACCTCACGAACAAAAAGGAAAATTTGGTGGAGCAGCGGTATTTTTGATGCCTGCATCTCACGGTACCGGAGTAATTGCTGGTGGAGCTGTTCGTTCAGTTCTAGAGTCAGTTGGTATCCATGATGTATTGTCAAAATCACAAGGTTCATCAAATCCTCACAATGTGGTAAAAGCAACTTTTGATGCTTTATTACAAATGAGAAGTGCCGTTACTGTTGCAAAACAAAGAGGTATTTCTTTAGAAAAAGTATTTAAAGGTTAATTCAAGGAAATTATGGCTAAATTATTAGTAAAACAAGTTAGAAGCAAAATCAATTGTCCTCTTACACAAAAAAGAGGATTAGAAGCTTTAGGTCTTCGTAAAATGGGACAGGTTGTGGAGCATGATTCAAATCCAGCGATCCTTGGAATGATAAATAAAGTTAAACACTTAGTTTCCGTAGAGGAAGTTAAATAACAAATCATAGTTATGAATTTAAGTAACTTACAACCTGCTGAAGGTTCTACACACAATCAAAACAAAAGATTAGGTAGAGGAGAAGGTTCTGGTAAAGGTGGTACTTCTGCAAGAGGTCACAAAGGAGCTAAGTCTCGTTCTGGTTATTCTAAAAAGATTGGTTTTGAAGGAGGGCAAATGCCACTTCAAAGACGTGTGCCTAAGTTTGGTTTCAAAAACATTAATCGTGTAGAGTATCAAGGTGTAAATCTTGACGCACTTCAATTATTAGTAGATAACGGAATTGTTACCGATACTGTAGATTTCTCAGTATTTGTTGAAAACCGTTTGGCTACTAAAAGTGAAGTAGTTAAAATCCTTGGTAGAGGCGAATTGAAAGCAAAATTAAAAGTAACTGCTCACAAATTTACTGCAACTGCAAAAGCGGCTATTGAAGCTGCTGGTGGAGAAGCTGTAACCCTATAATTGCTATAACAATGAAGAAATTTTTTGAATCATTAAGTAATGTTTGGAAAATAGAGGAACTAAAAAATAGAATCCTGGTAACGCTAGGGCTATTATTAGTTTACAGATTTGGTGCGCATGTTACGCTGCCAGGTATTGATGCTACTCAGTTGCATAGTTTAGCAGGTCAAACAGAAAAAGGTATTGGATCAATACTGGATATGTTTACCGGTGGAGCTTTCTCAAAAGCATCAGTATTTGCATTAGGTATCATGCCTTACATTTCTGCTTCAATTGTTGTTCAGTTAATGGGTATCGCTATTCCTTACTTGCAAAAATTGCAAAAAGACGGTGAGAGCGGAAGAAAAAAATTAAATCAAATTACAAGATGGTTAACTATTGCCATTACTCTTGTTCAAGGCCCAGGTTATATCTATAACTTGTACAGAACATTACCAGGTAATGCGTTCCTTTTAGGATTTGATTCTTTTGCTTTCTTATTCTCATCCGTTTTAATTCTTACCACGGGTACTATTTTCGCTATGTGGTTAGGAGAAAAAATTACAGACAAGGGAATTGGAAACGGTATTTCACTATTGATCATGGTTGGAATCCTTGCCAGACTACCACAAGCATTGTTTCAAGAATTTACTTCAAAGGTTACCAATAATAATGGAGGTCCAATGTTATTAGTACTTGAAATCATCGTTTGGTTATTAGTAATTATAGCCTGTGTACTATTAGTAATGGCAGTTAGAAAAATTCCGGTACAATACGCTCGTCGTACAACAACCGGAGATTTCGAACAGGATATGATGGGCGGAAACAGACAATGGATTCCATTGAAATTGAATTCAGCTGGTGTTATGCCAATCATCTTTGCTCAAGCCATTATGTTTATTCCGGCAGCTGTAGCGGGACTTTCAAAATCTGAAACGTCACAATCTATTGCAGGAACTTTTAGTAATATGTTTGGTTTTTGGTATTGTTTAGTTTTTGCTTCGTTGATTGTAATCTTTACATTCTTCTATACGGCAATTACAGTTCCAACAAATAAAATGGCCGATGATTTAAAAAGAAGCGGTGGTTTCATACCAGGTGTTAAGCCAGGAATTGAAACAGCTGATTTCTTAGACAGAATCATGTCTCTTATAACATTCCCAGGTTCATTGTTTCTGGCGTTAATTGCTGTGTTCCCAGCGATTGTTGTTAGTCTTGATGTACAACAGTCTTGGGCTATGTTCTATGGTGGTACTTCATTAATCATTATGGTTGGTGTAGCTATCGATACTATTCAACAAATAAATTCTTATTTATTGAATAAACACTATGACGGATTGATGAAAAGTGGTAAAAATAGAAAAGCAGTAGCTTAATTTTTATGGCAAAACAATCAGCAATAGAACAAGACGGATCAATAATCGAAGCATTGTCAAATGCAATGTTCCGTGTAGAATTAGAAAACGGACATATTGTAATTGCTCACATCTCTGGAAAAATGCGTATGCATTACATCAAATTGTTACCTGGTGACAAAGTGAAACTGGAAATGAGTCCTTACGATTTGTCAAAAGCAAGAATTACATATAGATACTAAAGCTAGTAAAAATGAAAGTAAGAGCATCAGTTAAAAAAAGAAGTGCCGAGTGCAAGATTGTGCGCAGAAAAGGCAGATTATACGTAATCAACAAAAAGAATCCTAGATTTAAACAAAGACAAGGATAGTTATGGCAAGAATAGCAGGGGTAGATATCCCAAAAAACAAAAGAGGAGTTATCGCTTTAACCTACATCTTCGGAATTGGTAAAAGTAGAGCAATTGAGATTTTAGAAAAAGCTCAAGTTAGCCAAGATAAAAAAGTTCAAGATTGGAATGACGACGAAATCGGAGGAATTCGTGAGGCCGTTTCTTATTTCAAAATTGAAGGTGAACTTCGTTCAGAAGTTTCATTACACATTAAACGTTTAATGGACATTGGATGTTATAGAGGTATCCGTCACAGATCTGGTCTTCCGTTAAGAGGACAAAGAACTAAGAACAACTCTAGAACAAGAAAAGGTAAAAGAAAAACTGTTGCTAACAAGAAAAAAGCAACTAAATAATAAGTAATATGGCTAAAGCGACTACAAAAAAACGTAAAGTTATCGTTGAATCAACGGGCGAAGCGCATATTAATGCAACCTTTAACAACATCATCATTTCGTTAACAAACAAAAAAGGTGAAGTTATTTCTTGGTCATCTGCCGGTAAAATGGGCTTTAGAGGTTCTAAAAAGAACACTCCGTATGCAGCTCAAATGGCCGCAGAAGATTGTGGAAAAGTAGCATTAGAAGCTGGACTTAAAAAAGTAAAAGTGTATGTGAAAGGACCAGGTAACGGACGTGAGTCGGCTATCAGATCAATTCACAACTCAGGAATTGAAGTAACCGAAATTATCGACGTTACTCCAATGCCACACAACGGATGTCGTCCTCCTAAAAGACGTAGAGTATAATTATAGTATAATCAAGATAGAACAAAGATTATCGGAGGATTCGACCTGAATTCATAATCTCTATCTTAAAACAATTTAAAATGGCAAGATATACTGGTCCAAGTACAAGAATTGCTCGTAAATTTGGCGAAGCAATATTCGGAGAAGACAAAGCCTTCGAAAAAAGAAATTACCCTCCTGGACAACACGGGATGGCAAAAAAAAGAGGTAAAAAATCTGAGTACGCTGTCCAATTGATGGAAAAGCAAAAAGCTAAATATTCTTATGGAATTTTAGAAAAACAATTCAGAAACCTTTTTGAAAAAGCAGCAGCTTCTAAAGGAGTAACAGGTGAAATCCTTTTACAATTATGCGAAGCAAGATTAGATAACGTTGTGTTCAGAATGGGAATTGCACCTTCAAGAAGAGCTGCAAGACAAATCGTTTCTCACCGTCACATCACTGTGAATGGAGAATTGGTGAACATCCCATCTTACCACTTGAAACCAGGTGACAAAGTTGCTGTTCGTGAAAAATCTAAATCTGTTGAAGCTATCGAGCGTTCATTAGCCAACTCTTCTCACGTATATGAGTGGATTACTTGGAATAATGACACTAAAGAAGGAACGTTTGTTTCTGTTCCGCAAAGACTTCAAATTCCAGAAAATATTAAAGAGCAATTAATCGTAGAGTTGTACAACAAATAATAATTGACATTAGTCTAAATTATGGCAATATTTAATTTTCAGAAGCCCGATAAAGTTATCATGATCGATTCAACCGATTTTGAAGGTAAGTTTGAATTCAGACCTTTAGAACCGGGATACGGATTGACTGTTGGTAATGCACTTAGAAGAGTTTTACTTTCTGCGTTAGAAGGTTATGCCATTACTTCGGTTCGTATCGAAGGAGTAGAGCATGAGTTTTCTACCATTTCAGGAGTTGTTGAGGATGTTACTGAAATTATCTTAAATCTAAAACAAGTACGTTTCAAGCGTCAGATTGAAGATGTAGATAATGAAACAGTTTCTATCTCAATCTCAGGAAAAGACCAAATTACTGCTGGTGATTTTCAAAAATTCATCTCTGGTTTTCAGGTATTGAACCCAGAGTTGGTAATTTGCAACCTTGACAGTAAAGTGAATCTGAACATGGAATTAACTATCGAGAAAGGTCGTGGTTATGTTCCTGCTGAGGAAAACAAAAAACAAAACGCAGCCATTGGTACTATCTTTACAGACTCTATTTTTACTCCGGTAAAAAATGTAAAATACGCCATTGAAAACTTCCGTGTGGAGCAAAAAACAGATTATGAAAAATTAGTTTTTGAAATCAAAACTGATGGTTCTATCAATCCAAAAGATGCTTTAACAGAAGCTGCCAAAGTTCTAATTCACCACTTTATGTTATTCTCTGATGAGAGAATCACGTTGGAAGCTGATGAAATCGCTCAAACTGAGTCTTACGACGAAGAATCCCTACACATGAGACAGTTGTTAAAAACTAAATTGGTGGATATGGATTTATCAGTAAGAGCTTTAAATTGCTTGAAAGCAGCAGAAGTTGATACCCTTGGAGATTTAGTATCTTTCAATAAAAATGACTTGATGAAGTTCCGTAACTTCGGTAAAAAATCGCTAACTGAGTTAGACGAATTGGTTGCCAACAAAAATTTAACCTTCGGAATGGATTTAGGTAAATACAAATTAGATAAAGAATAATCTAAGCCGAAAGGTTTAAATTTACAATAGCAATGAGACACGGAAAAAAAATCAATCACTTAAGCAGACAGACCGGACATAGAAAATCTATGTTGGCTAATATGGCTTGTTCTCTTATCGAGCACAAACGTATTAACACTACTGTTGCTAAAGCTAAAGCGCTTAAACAATTCGTTGAGCCGCTTATCACAAAGTCAAAAGAAGATACTACGCACAACCGTCGTGTGGTTTTCGCTTACCTACGTAACAAATATGGTGTAACTGAACTTTTCAGAGAAGTTGCTGCCAAAGTGGGTGACCGTCCAGGTGGATACACCCGTATCATCAAAATGGGGAACCGTTTAGGAGATAACGCAGATATGGCCATGATCGAGTTAGTTGATTTCAACGAACTATACAATGGTGGTAAAAAAGAAGAGAAAAAAGCTAAAAGCCGTCGTGGTGGAAAAGCTAAAAAAGAAACTACTGCTGCTGCGCCAGTTGCTGAGGCAACTCCAGCTCCGGAAGCTCCTGAAACTTCTTCAGAAGAAACTACCGAAAGTGCTGAATAATGAAAGCATCTTCATAAATATAAAGGATAAACAGTTTTGTTTATCCTTTTTTTTTGGCTCAAACTGAACTTGTTTTTAGAGCGATTGGTTTGGGCTTTTCAGGAATCCATTTTCCCGCTGTCCGCGCTACACGGTAGCCAGCTCCCATCGGGGCTAAAGAGGAATCAAAAGGAATGTTTATAAACTTTCATAAATCAATTTAGAAATTAGACAGAATACTTTAATTTTGCAACACAACAACTAACTACAATGACTCGAGCGAATCGACTGCATGAGCCCATTGAAAAACAATAACTACGACGAATGAAATACACCACACGACCACAAGCCATTTTACTACTCGCTGACGGCACCATTTTCTACGGAAAATCAATCGGAATCTCAGGCAAAACCTTTGGCGAAGTTTGCTTCAACACCGGAATGACGGGTTATCAGGAAATCTTTACCGACCCTTCGTATTTCGGGCAAATTATGGTAGCGACCAATCCACACATCGGGAACTACGGTGTCAATGCCAACGAAGTCGAATCCGAGAAAATCATGATTTCCGGCTTGGTTTGTAAAAACTTCAGCTTCAACCATTCTCGCCCCGATTCCGAAAGTAATCTCTACGACTATTTCGAAAAGCAAAACCTAATCTGCATTTCCGATGTAGATACCAGAGCTTTGGTAAGTTACATCCGTGATAACGGTGCGCAAAACGCGGTAATCTGTACAGACGGAACTTCCGTTGAGGAATTAAAACAACAATTGGCGAACGTGCCCGATATGAAAGGACTGGAATTGGCGTCAACAGTATCCACCACGGAACCCTATTTCTTCGGAAACGAAAAAGCCACTTATAAAATCGCAGCGCTCGACTTAGGCATCAAAAGAAATATCCTGAGAAACTTAGCGAAACGCGATTGCTACATCAAAGTATTTCCATACAACACAAGCTTTGAGGATTTAAAAGCTTTCAATGCCGATGGTTATTTCCTATCCAACGGACCGGGTGATCCGGAACCGCTTGAAGGAGTAATTGGAGTAGCGCAACAAATGATTGCTTCCGATAAACCGGTTTTCGGGATATGTTTAGGACATCAGATTATTGGTTTGGCTAACGGAGTGTCAACCTATAAGATGTTTAACGGTCACAGAGGGATTAACCATCCGGTAATGAATGTCTTGACAGGAAAAGGAGAAATCACCTCGCAAAACCACGGATTTGCGGTCAACAAGGAAGAACTGGAAAAACATCCCGATTTAGAAATCACGCATTACCACATCAACGACAATACGGTAGCGGGCATGCGCATGAAATCGAAGTCTTGTTTTTCGGTGCAGTACCACCCGGAAGCTAGCCCGGGACCACATGATTCTTCGTATTTGTTTGATGAATTTGTGTTGAATATTAAAAAGACTAAAAGTTTGCAGGTAGTATAATTTTTAGCTTCTAATGAATTAATCTTTATAGGTGTAAGCATCGTGCAAATCTTCGAATTCTCCATTGTTTTTTAAGAAAGCGCTATTGGTTGTAAACCAACTGCTGTATAATGCTTTTTTATCCGTTTGAATGGTATCATAGGCAAGATAAAACAAATTCTTTTTGGTGTTGTAGTCTCTAACTACCTCGTTATAAGAAGCAATTGCTTCAGTTGTTTGCGGAGTCGAAGCTTTTTTTAGGATTTGGAGCGTGCTGTATTCATCAACAAAATCATTAAATAATACGGTTAGTTTTGCTTTTTGATCATTGATAAAATCAGCATATTTTATATTGGCATTATTCATAGAATTGTCTTTAAAACTATCTTTATATTCAGTTGTTTTGGCGATAGCCTCTTGATGCTGGATTTCTATGGCGGCAAAACATTCGGCAAACCCTTTTTTGTCTTTTGCTTTTATCACGGTCATCAGTTTTTGGTCGATTACATTTATTTTATAAAACAGCATGTTTTGATAAGCATTGTATTCTAATACATTTTTCCCAATAATATTTTTAAAACCCACATGGTATTTTAATCCAAAAACGCGTTTGCTTATTTCATAACTGGCTATTTCCTGGTAATAGCTGATAAGCTCTTTTTCTTTACGAGCAAGATTGGCTCTTATTTCGATTAATGATAAAGTACTTTGATAGTCATAATCGTTTAAAATCAAACTCCCGTTTGTTAAACATTCAATTGTTTTTTCATTCATTTTGATAAAGCTGTCTCTCAGCGAAGTGTTGTTTTCAAATCCTTTATTAGTATTTCTTAAAATAGTATTCATAGTCACTAATTTAGCTACAATTTTTCCTGAAGTAACTTTAGATCTAGCATCTGCTTGCGACTCCACTATAGTAACCGAATAATCCATCAATGATTTTTTTACAAACATTTCGTTTTTGCCAAAATCACTCATATAGGCGTTGATGTATCGATAGTTTTGTGAATGTAAAGAGCTTGGAAGAAAGCCAATTAGTGCAATTATGTAAATCAATGTTAGGGGATTGGTACTGCTTTTGGTAGCTGAATTTTTCATGATGTGGGACTTTAAATATTGACTGTAAAATTACAGTCAATGTGAAAACCGAGTGTTGTGTTATATTGTTATAAACTTGTATAATTCTCATTTTAGGAAATAGTCTATACTATTGTTTAAATACGAACTAAAACGATTGCGTTTATAAGTTGTGTAAATAATTGCAACTCTATTTTTTAAATTTCATAAATTTGTGAACCTATTTTAAAATCTTAAAACAAATTCAAAATGAGCATTATCATCAAAGTTCACGCAAGACAAATTCTTGACTCCAGAGGAAATCCAACCATAGAAGTAGATGTAGTAACCGAAAACGGCGTTTTAGGACGTGCGGCTGTGCCAAGTGGCGCTTCAACCGGAGAACACGAAGCTGTAGAATTGAGAGATGGCGGAAAGGCCTACATGGGAAAAGGAGTTTTGAAAGCGGTTAAGAATGTAAATGAAACAATAGCTCCAGAATTAATGGGTGTTTCTGTATTTGAACAAAATCATATCGACCAATTGATGATTGAATTGGATGCGACACCAAACAAATCAAATCTTGGTGCCAATGCTATTTTAGGGGTTTCTTTGGCGGTTGCTAAAGCAGCAGCTAATGAATTAGGTTTGCCATTATACCGATACGTAGGTGGTGTTTCTGCCAATACGTTACCAGTGCCAATGATGAATATTATCAACGGTGGTTCACATTCCGATGCGCCTATTGCTTTTCAGGAATTTATGATTATGCCGGTAAAGGCAACGTCATTTACACACGCGATGCAAATGGGAACGGAGATTTTTCACAACCTGAAAAAAGTATTGCATGACAGAAATCTTTCAACAGCCGTAGGTGATGAAGGTGGTTTTGCACCAAATTTAGCTGGTGGAACTGAAGATGCTTTGGATACGATTAAAAAAGCGGTAGAAAATGCCGGATACAAATTTGGTGATGAAGTGATGATTGCTTTAGACTGTGCGGCTTCTGAGTTTTATGTAGACGGAAAATACGACTATACGAAATTCGAAGGGGCTACCGGAAAAATCAGAACATCCAAAGAACAAGCGGAATATTTAGCGTCTTTAGCTGCCAATTATCCAATCATTTCTATTGAAGACGGAATGTACGAAGACGACTGGGAAGGCTGGAAATATTTAACCGAATTAATTGGAAACAAAACCCAATTAGTAGGTGACGATTTATTTGTAACCAATGTAGAGCGTTTATCCACCGGAATTGAAAAAGGCATTGCCAATTCCATCTTGGTAAAAGTAAATCAAATCGGAACGTTAACAGAAACGATTGCAGCCGTAAACATGGCGCACAATGCCGGCTATACTTCGGTAATGTCCCATCGCTCGGGAGAAACGGAAGATAATACCATCGCTGATTTAGCAGTAGCGTTAAACTGTGGCCAAATCAAAACCGGTTCGGCATCCCGTTCGGATCGTATGGCCAAATACAACCAGTTGTTGCGCATCGAGGAAGAATTAGGCGATACGGCTTACTTTCCGGGCGTGAGAGCTTTTAAGCAAAAATAATTTTTATAAAAATATAGTATTTGCACCTGACAGGTTTCTAAAATCGGTCAGGTGTTTTTTATTTTAATTATTCCAGATTTGGGTTTTTATTTTCCATTGAGAATAGTACTTTTGCACATGCAACACAACGTACTAATTTTAGATTTTGGCTCGCAATACACACAACTAATTGCGCGCCGTGTAAGGGAATTGAATATCTTTTGTGAAATCTTCCCTTTTAATCATTTTCCAGATGATTTATCGTCCTACAAAGCGGTTATCCTTTCGGGTAGCCCTTATTCCGTGCGAGCTGAAGACGCTCCTCATCCTGATTTATCCCAAATTCGCGGTAAGCTTCCTTTGCTGGCTGTTTGCTATGGTGCCCAATATTTGGCCCATTTTAACGGTGGCGAAGTAGCGCCAAGTAACATCCGCGAATACGGCAGAGCCAATTTATCGTTTATCAAAGACGATGAACATTTTATGGATGAAGTGGCTTTGAATTCTCAGGTGTGGATGAGTCACAGCGATACGATTAAACAACTACCAACCAATGGAGTGTTGATTGCCAGTACCAAAGATGTAGCCAATGCTGCCTATCGCATCGAAGGCGAAACGACCTATGCCATCCAGTTTCATCCCGAAGTTTATCATTCTACCGATGGGAAACAGATTTTAGAGAACTTTTTAGTGAAAATTGCTCAGGTTCCTCAAAACTTTACCCCCAATGCTTTTGTAGAAGATTGTGTCAAAGAATTACAGGAAAAGGTAAAAGACGACAAAGTGGTTCTCGGACTTTCCGGCGGAGTGGACTCTACCGTAGCGGCAGTTTTATTGCATAAAGCCATTGGCAAAAACTTATACTGTATTTTTGTAAACAACGGTTTGCTTCGCAAAAATGAATTCGAAAACGTATTGCACCAATACAAAGACATGGGGCTAAATGTGAAAGGTGTGGACGCTTCGGAACGATTCTTGTCAGCATTGGATGGAATCGAAGATCCGGAAGCCAAACGAAAAGCTATCGGTCGTGTTTTTATAGAAGTGTTTGATGACGAAGCGCATCACATAGAAGAGGTGAAATGGCTGGCACAAGGTACCATTTATCCGGATGTAATCGAATCAGTTTCGGTAAAAGGACCCTCGGCAACGATCAAATCGCATCACAATGTGGGCGGTTTACCCGACTTTATGAAATTGCAAATAGTGGAACCATTGCGCATGCTTTTCAAAGACGAAGTGCGACGCGTCGGGAAAACATTAGGCATAGATGGGGAGCTTTTAGGAAGACATCCCTTTCCAGGGCCGGGATTATCAATAAGAATTCTGGGAGCTATTACTCCAGAAAAAGTGAGAATTCTGCAAGAAGTAGATGCAATCTTTATCAACGGTTTGAAAGAACACGGATTATACGATAAAGTATGGCAGGCCGGAGCCATTTTGCTTCCGGTGAACAGTGTTGGCGTGATGGGCGATGAGCGTACTTACGAAAAAGTAGTAGCGCTGAGAGCCGTAGAATCCACTGACGGAATGACTGCGGACTGGGTGCATTTACCCTATGAGTTTTTGATGAAAATCTCAAACGAAATTATCAATAAAGTAAAAGGTGTGAATAGAGTAGTGTATGACATAAGCTCCAAACCGCCCGCTACGATAGAATGGGAATAGTTTTTGTTAACATAAAATAGTTAATGAAAAAAAAAGCAATTCAAACGGCAATTAAAAAGTTTTGTTAACTTTAGACGTTAAATTAATACTAAGTACATGAAAAACCGTATCCTTTTTTCCATATTGTTAACCGTATTTTCCTTTGTGTTTACGGTTTCAGCGAAGCAAGAGAAATACATCAAACATACTGTTGCTAAAGGAGAAACCGTTACTATCATTGCCCAAAAATACAAGGTAACTCCTTTTGATATTTTCAAACTCAATCCCGATTCTCAAAACGGAATTCAGTTGAATAGTGTGTTGTTAATTCCGCCATCAAGTGCCGGAGTTACACAAACTACAGTCAAACCAGTTGAAAAAGGAAATCCGCCATCGACACATTTGGTACAGCCAAAAGAAACATTGTATAGCATTTCGAAACAGTTCAATGTTACTATCGATGAGTTAAAAGCGGCTAATGGTGATTTATTAAACAACGGTTTGAAAATAGGACAAAACATCAAGATTCCGGCTTCAAACGGACAAGCTGTTGTTGCTTACACTCCGGTTGAAACGCCAAAAGAAACCGTGAAAGAAACGGCGAAAGCGGTTGTAAAAGAAGCGCCAAAACCGGCAACCCCAAAAGGAGAAACTACTTTTCATGTCATTGAACCAAAGGAAACCAAGTACGGAATTTCTAAAAGATACGGAATGACGATTGAGGAATTGGAGCAGTTGAATCCGCAAATTTTGACCAGTTTTCCAATAGGAATGAAACTGGTAGTTTCAGGAAATGCTGTGGCAACGACTCCAGCAAAATCAGTAACGCCAACAGTTACGGGAATTAAACAAAAAGAAGTAACACCAACGTCCAGTGGAAAAAAATATCTGCAGGAATATGTCGTAAGACCCACGGAAACGATTTCGAGTATTGCCAGTGATTATGGGATGTCAGAAAGCGAACTTTTGGAATTAAATCCGGAATTGAGAAAAGGAGTAAAGCCAGGGATGATTTTGAGAGTGCCTATTATAACTAAAAAAGAAGCACCGGTTCCGGTTCCCAAAACTCAACAAGGACAAGGAAATTTGATGAAAAATATCAATACTAATGCGAGGAAACAACTCGCATTACTTTTACCCTTTAATATCTCAAAAATAGAAAGCGATACGCTTAACACTACGCAAGAGCGATTGAAAAAGGATAAGTTTCTGAATCTGACCTTGGATTTTTATTCGGGAGCTTTGATGGCCATTGACTCAGCCAAAGTGATGGGATTGAATGTGGATATTAAAATTTTAGATTCGCAGGAAACCAAAAATAATTCTAACGTGGCTGCTTTGGTAGAACAGAATAATTTAGCGTCTATGGATGCGATTGTTGGTCCTTTTTACCAAGCCAATGCAGAGAAATTAGCCGATTTGCTTGTTGCTTCTAAAACGCCTGTGATTTCGCCGCTTTCAAAAGATGGTGGAAGAAAAATTGCTAATCTCTATCAATCCATGCCCTCGACGGATATTTTGCGAAGCGCCATTTTTGAGTATATGAGAGCTAAAGGCGGTAATATTATTGCTGTTGTTGATCCTAAAAAAGGGAGTATCAAACAATACCTTCAGGACACCCAAAAAGGCGTTCGGATAGTTGGTTTTAGCGAGAAAGGAACTTTTGTGGCCGATAGTTTAAAAGTATTGTTCCAAAAAGGCAAACTCAATTATGTGGTCATCGCTTCCGAGAGTACCGGAATGATTTTAGCTACCACTACTGCGATGCTCAATGCACAAAAAGAATATCAAGTGCAACTGGTTATTATGGAGCCAAATGAAACTTTGGATTTTGAAGAAATTGCGTTGAACCGTTTAACCAAATTGAAATTGCTATACCCATCGCTTTCCCGACCAAATGAAACCGACGAAGCCAATCAATTTGATGCAAAGTATAAAAAGCTCAATAAAATTTTGCCCAATCAATATGCAATTCGTGGCTTTGATGTAACCTTTGATACCCTATTGCGTTTGGCACAGGACAAGCCTTTTGAAGAAACAGTTCTGACCAATTCGGAACAAATAGAAAACAAGTTTGAGTATGCTCAAAATACAACGGCTGGGTATTCCAACAAGGGAATATACATCTTGTACTATGACGATGATTTAACGATTAAAGAAGCTTTATAATGCCAACGTCCAAAGTAACTTATTTAGGCGATTTAAGAACGTCTTCCATTCATTTGCAATCTGGCAGCGAAATTATTTCGGATGCACCATTAGACAACAACGGCAAAGGAGAAGCTTTCTCCCCAACCGATACCGTGGCCAATGGTTTAGCCAGTTGTATGTTTACGGTAATGGGAATCAAAGCCCGTGATATGAATGTTGATTTCTCAGGCTCAACGGCCGAAGTAACCAAAATCATGGCAGCGGAACCACGTCGGATTTCCGAAATTCACATTACTTTCCAAATGACGGTAAGTGCCGATGATAAAACCAAAACCATACTGGAACGCACTGCCGAGACTTGTCCGGTAAACATGAGTCTGCATCCTGATATCAAAAGGGTAATCGTTTTTAATTGGAAATAACTTTGAATTCCCAGCAGCAACTCCTCATCAAATTAGCGCACACCAAGATGCCTTTTGGCAAATACGAAGGCTATCATCTGATTGATCTGCCCGAATATTATGTAGTCTGGTACAGCAACAAAGGGTTTCCTAAAGGACAACTTGGGGAGCAATTACAACTTGTTTACGAACTCAAATTAAACGGATTGGAAGAGTTGGTGCGCAATATCAAAAAGCAATATCCCAGGCCAATTTGAGTGGAATATTTGAAAATGAATTAATTTGAAAATTATCTCATTTTCTCTTTGACTTGTTGATGAATTAAATCGTATTTTTGCCTCGTTTTTTACAACAACAATTACAACAACACAACTAACAACTACAATGAATCAAACACAAACAAAATACATTTTTGTTACAGGTGGTGTGACTTCTTCCTTGGGAAAAGGCATTATTGCTGCCTCTCTTGCCAAGTTACTACAGGCGAGAGGGTATCGAACGACCATTCAAAAATTTGATCCTTACATCAATGTCGATCCCGGAACGCTGAATCCCTACGAACACGGAGAGTGTTTTGTGACGGATGACGGTGCCGAAACCGATTTGGATTTAGGACATTACGAGCGTTTCCTGAACGTACCCACTTCGCAAGCCAATAACGTGACTACCGGAAGAGTGTATCTATCGGTTATTGAAAAAGAAAGAAGAGGCGAATTTCTCGGGAAAACGGTACAAGTCGTTCCGCACATTACCAACGAAATTAAAGACCGCATGCAGTTGCTCGGCAGATCGGGCAATTTTGATATAGTGATTACTGAAATAGGAGGAACGGTCGGAGATATCGAGTCGTTGCCTTATATCGAATCGGTGCGTCAATTGGTTTGGGAGTTAGGCGATACCAATAGTTTGGTGGTGCATTTAACGCTGATTCCTTATTTGGCAGCAGCCGGAGAATTGAAAACAAAACCAACACAACATTCCGTAAAAACCTTGATGGAAAGCGGAATCCAAGCGGATATCTTAGTCTGCAGAACCGAGCATGAACTGTCGGATGAATTGCGTCAAAAACTGGCGTTGTTTTGCAATGTGAAAAGAGAAGCGGTTATCCAATCCATCGATGCCTCAACAATCTACGAAGTTCCTAATTTGATGTTAGATGAAGGCTTGGATATCGTAGCATTAAAGAAATTAAACCTGCCCAAAAAAGCGGCACCCGATTTAAAAAACTGGAATACTTTTTTACACCGATTAAAACATCCAAAGCAAACGGTAAATGTTGGTTTGGTTGGTAAATATGTCGAGTTGCAGGATTCATATAAATCCATTTTAGAGTCATTTATTCATGCTGGTGCGGCGAATCAGACCAAAGTGAATGTGATTTCCATTCATTCGGAATATTTGGATGCCAAAACGGCAGCAGAACAGCTTCAAAATTTGGATGGCATATTAGTTGCTCCTGGATTTGGCGGTCGTGGCATCGAAGGAAAAATAGAAACCGTTCGCTATGCCCGTGAAAATAACATTCCGTTTTTCGGAATTTGTTTGGGAATGCAAATGGCCGTTATCGAATATTCGAGAACTGTTTTGGGATTGAAAGATGCCAATTCGACGGAAATGAATGAGGAAACAACCAATCCGGTGATTTCGTTAATGGAAGATCAAAAAACAATTACGGATAAAGGCGGAACCATGCGTTTGGGCGCCTGGAAATGCGATATCAAAGCAGGAAGTTTGGCACACCAAATTTACGGCAAAGACCAAATTCAGGAGCGTCACCGTCACCGCTATGAATTTAATAATAAATACAAAAAACAATTAGAAAGTGCCGGCTTGACTGCTTCGGGGGTGAATCCTGATACCGGTTTGGTTGAGATTGTAGAGTTGGAAAACCACCCGTTTTTCATCGGAGTGCAATACCACCCGGAATATAAGAGCACGGTTGCGAATCCACACCCAATTTTTGTTAGCTTTGTGGCCGCAATGGTAAAACATAAAAAATAAAGCTGTAACAAATACTAAGTTGTTACTTCTTATGACAAACAATTAAATAATGGAACAAAAGAAATTTGATTTTAATTCGATACTAGGTTTTGGTTTAATCTCGATCATCATCATCTGGATGATGTACAACAGCAGACAAAACGAGTTAAAAGAACAACAAGCCAAAGCTAAAACGGAGAAAGCGGCCAAAGTAGCAGCGGCAGCATCACCGGCTCAGCAAGTAGCTAAAACCATCACGGATACCACCGTTACCGATTCGGTTAAAATTCAAAAACTGCAAGGCGCTTTAGGAAGCTTTGCTTACTCAGCAACCTTACCTTCTGCCAAAGAAGATTTCACTACGTTAGAAAACGAATACATCAAGCTGAAAATCGCTAACAAAGGCGGTTACATAGCCGAAGCTACGTTGAAAAGTTTTGAGCGTTTTAATAAGAATTCCGGGAAATTAGTAGAACTGATTAAAGACAACAACGCGAGTTTTAATTTGCAATTGCAAACCAAAGACAATCGTGTTTTAAATACGAAAGACTTGTTTTTTGAACCAACTTTAACCAAAGTGGGTGACAATCAAATTCTTTCGATGAAACTGAAATCAGGAGCTAACGACTATTTGGAATACAAATATGTACTAGCGCCAAAGAAATATTTAGTAGATTTTGATATTCATTCCCAAGGGATGAACACGGTTTTGAATACGACAAAACCTATCGATTTGCAATGGGATATGAAAACCTACCGCAACGAGAAGAGTATCAATTATGAAAACCGTTATGCTGACATTCGTTACGAATATGATGGTGGAAAAGACAACTATGTTGGACAAGGAAAAGACAAAGAAGAAACGCCTACTAAGGTCACTTTCATCGCTTTCAAACAGCATTTCTTCTCGACGATTTTATTGACCAAAACACCTTTCGAAACGTCAAAATTGCATTCAGCCAATTTGGTTGCTGATGAAAAAGTGGATACTACTTTCACCAAACAATTCAGAGCCAATGTGCCTTTGGTAGCTACTAATGGCGAGTTGGATTATAAAATGAATTGGTATTTCGGGCCAACGGATTATAAAACGTTAAAAGATTACGACCGTGGAATGGACAAAATCATTCCGTTAGGTTGGGGAATTTTCGGTTGGATAAACAAATTTATTTTCATTCCGTTATTCGGATTTTTGAGCTCGTTTATGGGCTTGGGAATTGCGATTATCATCTTCACGATTTTAATCAAAATTGCGATGTCACCGATTACGTTTAAATCCTTCTTGTCGCAAGCCAAGATGAAAGTATTGCGTCCGGAGATTATGGAAATTGGAGAAAAATTCAAAAAAGATCCAATGAAAAAGCAACAGGAAACGATGAAGTTGTACAACAAAGCCGGCGTAAACCCGATGGCGGGTTGTATACCAGCCTTGATCCAGATTCCGTTTATGTATGCCTCGTTCCAGTTCTTCCCGTCGGCTTTTCAGTTAAGACAAAAAAGCTTCCTTTGGGCGGATGATTTATCATCGTTTGACCAAATCGTCAAATTGCCATTCCACATTCCGTTATATGGAGATCACATCAGTTTGTTCCCGATTTTGGCAGCGATTGCGATTTTCTTCTATATGAAAATGACTTCGGGCGATCAGCAAATGGCAGCGCCACAACAAGACGGTATGCCGGATATGACCAAAATCATGAAAATGATGATTTATATTTCGCCGGTAATGATGTTGATTTTCTTCAATAGTTATGGTTCCGGATTGAGTTTGTACAACTTTATTTCCAACTTAATCACTATCGGAATTATGTTGGTGATTAAAAAGTATTTCATCAATAGCGATAAGATTCACGCACAAATTCAGGAAAACAAAACCAAGCCAAAAAGCGAAGGAAAGTTCCAGAAAAAAATGCGTGAAATGATGGAACAGGCTGAAGCTCAAAAGCAATTGCAAAACAAAAAGAAATAATAATCCAGCATTAAATTTTCAAAACTCTGTTTAAAAATATACCTTTAAACAGAGTTTTTTTATTTTACAATTATGAAAGTACTGATCATTGGTTACGGAAACATGGGTAAAACTTATGCGAACAGCTTTATCGGTTCCCGTTTTATAAAGCCGGAAGACATACACGTTTTGGTTAGAAATGATTTTTCTAGCATTGAAACCGTGATTCCGAAGGCTAATTTTGCAACCGTTGCCACGAATAAGATTGGCGAGTTTGATATCGTTATTTTGGCCGTAAAACCCCAGGATTTTAGTGTTTTGGCGCAAACCATAAAACCATTTTTGAAAGACAGTCAAATCATCTTTTCGGTCATGGCCGGAATTACCTTAGCAACATTAACGGCTCAACTTTCGTGTTCCAAAATTGTCCGTTCGATGCCCAATATCCCAACGCAGATTGGGATGGGAATGACTGTTTTTTCGGCTTCGGCCAATGTGGACAGAAAGGAATTATTTATCATCCAAAATCTAATCAACACCACCGGAAAATCGGTCTATGTGGAAAACGAAAAACTGATTGATGCCGCTACAGCCATCTCAGGAAGCGGCCCGGCTTATGTGTTTTATTTCATGCAATCGATGATCAAAGCGGCGGTTGATTTAGGTTTCAATGAGTCGGAAGCAGAGTTGCTCGTTAATCAAACTTTTATGGGTTCTGTAGCGATTCAAAACAGTTACTCTTTGTCCAATGAAGAATGGATTAGAAAAGTAGCTTCCAAAGGCGGAACTACCGAAAGAGCTTTGCAGGTTTTTGAAAAAGGAAGCTTGGAAAAAACCATTGTTGAAGCTGTGAAAGCGGCTAATGACAGAGCCTTGGAGTTGGGAGCATAAAAAAAAGCTGCCAAATAATGGACAGCTTTTTTTATGGTATTGAAAACTAAATTTAGTTTGAACTTGGCATCAAAACGGCATTAATTACATGGATTAATCCATTGGTACATCTAACATCTCTTGCAAAAACTCTTGCAGAATCATTATTGGAATCTTTAATAAAAATGCTGGTTTGTTCTGTAGTGTAAAGGTCTGGGTCAATTTCAGGATAATAGGTGTTAGCTTCTAAATCAACAGTGAAATTTTGTCCTAATAAAGTAGCAACGGATTGACCGTTTGTTAAATCTTTTGAAAATACACTAGCACCTGATATTACGTGGTATTTCAAAATATCACTCAATACTCCTGGCTGATTATCTTCTAAATCTTGTAAGCTGGAATAGCCTAAATTACTTAACATGTTTGAGAAAGCATCGTTGGTAGGAGCCATAACAGTGAAGTTTCCATCTGCATCCAATGTATCTGTTAAGCCAGTTATGTCTAGGGCTTCAACAAAACTACTAAGATCCGGAGTTGCTTTTGCTGTATCAGCAATAGAAACGGAATCAGCACTTGGCTGTTTGTCTTCTGAACAAGAAAATGCTAAAAAAGCTATTGCAACTAAGGCAATTTTTTTCATAAAATTTTTCATCTATACTTAGGTTTAATTTTTTTCAAATATAAAAAATATTCAATTAGATTAACAACAAAATCATCAAGTTTTGCAATCAATTATTAAATACTTTTATGGTTTTAAAGATTTTGCTGTTACTTAAATTCGATTTTGGGATTGATTTATGAGAGTTTAAAATGAAATGTTTTTATTTTTGGAATCATTTTTGCACACTAAAATTTAATTTTCACCGTTATATACAAAACCGTTGATATGAAATATATTGTTGCTTTTCTTTTGATTACTGCCATTTCGTTTGCCCAGGAGTTTAATAAACTGGATGAAAACGGGAAAAAACAAGGCGTTTGGAAAGGTATTTATGAAGAGTCAAAACGCCCGCGTTACCAAGGAACTTTTGAGCACGGAAAAGAGGTGGGAACCTTCAAGTTTTTTGATGATACTAAAGCCGGAACAGTAATCGCGACCAGAGAATTCAATCCAAATGACAATTCCTGCTACACCATTTTTTACAATCAAAATAAAAATAAAGTAAGCGAAGGGAAAGTAGTCAACAAGCAATTTGAAGGCGAATGGAAATATTACCACGAAGACTTGCCAACCATTATGACTTTGGAAAATTATGTCAATGGAAAGTTAGATGGCGTTAGAAAAGTCTTTTATAAAAGTGGCAAAATAGCCGAAGAGACCACCTATAAAAACGGAATCAAAGAGGGCGCTTATAAAAATTACACGGAAGCCGGTGTTGTGATTGAAGAAAGCAATTACAAAAACGGAGAATATGATGGGCTGGCCATTTTCAGAACTACTGATAATAAAATTTCCGGACAAGGCGTTTTCAAGAACGGAAAGAAAGTGGGCATGTGGAAAATCCTTGAAAAAGACAAATTGAAAGATGTCAATATGAATAAGCAAGGCAAGAAATTCCAAAAAAGAGTTAAACCGTTAGAACAAAACTAAATATTAGCCTAATTTTGCAGCAAAATTTTTTGCTATAAAATGAAACGAGTTGTTGTTGGACTTTCCGGTGGAGTTGATTCGAGTGTTGCTGCTTATTTGTTAAAAGAACAAGGCTATGAAGTCATTGGGCTTTTTATGAAGAACTGGCACGATGATTCGGTTACAATTTCCAATGAATGTCCGTGGCTCGAAGACAGTAATGATGCACTACTCGTTGCTGAAAAACTGGGAATTCCTTTCCAAACAGTTGATTTAAGCGAACAATACAAAGAAAAAATCGTGGACTATATGTTCAACGAATACGAGCAGGGACGCACTCCAAATCCTGATGTATTGTGCAACCGCGAAATCAAGTTTGATGTTTTTATGAAAATTGCTTTGAGTCTGGGTGCCGATTATGTCGCCACCGGACATTATTGCCGCAAAGGAGAACTCGATGTAAATGGCCAACCGGTTTACCAACTGTTAGCCGGAAAAGATGGCAACAAAGACCAATCCTATTTCCTTTGTCAATTATCGCAGGAACAATTAGCTAAATCTTTATTTCCTATAGGAGAATTGACCAAACCGGAAGTTCGCGAAATAGCGATGCAATTGGATTTGGTTACCGCCGAAAAGAAAGACTCACAAGGCCTTTGCTTTATCGGGAAAGTGCGCTTGCCGGAGTTTTTGCAACAACAATTGCAACCCAAAGAAGGCTTGATTTATGAAATCGATGCTGACAATTCCATTTACAATCAGGAACGGCCAACTTTCAACTCTTTGGAAGAACAATTAGCTTTTGAAGCCAAAGGTATTAGCTATTCTCCGGAAAGCGGAAAGATAGTGGGCAAACACCAAGGCGCTCATTATTTTACCATTGGCCAACGAAAAGGATTGAATGTCGGCGGAACCAAAGAAGCGCTTTTTATCATCGCTACCGATGTGAAATCGAATGCGATTTATACAGGACAAGGGGCTAATCATCCCGGGTTATTCAAAAAAACATTACGGGTACAACCTTCCGAAATTCATTGGATACGCCAAGACTTAGCGTTGAAAAATGGCGAAACCATGGAAGTCATGGCCCGAATCAGATACCGTCAAGCCTTGCAAAAAGCTACTTTGTATCAGTTTGAAAGCGGTTTGTATGTTTCTTTTGACGAACCTCAATCGGCAATAACGGAAGGGCAGTTTGTAGCCTGGAATATTGGTGATGAATTAGTGGGTTCGGGAGTAATTTCATAAATTAGCACTTTCCAAAATGCGAAAGTGATGAAAAAATGTTTCCTTTTAGTATTTTTTCTTTTAAGTTTTCTGGGTTATGCTCAAGAAGATGCCTGGGTGTATTTTAATGACAAACCCAATGCACAAGACTTTATAGATAACCCTTTAACCGAATTAACGCAAAGAGCTTTAGACAGAAGAACTGCTCAGGGTATTCCTTTGGATGTGTCTGATGCGCCGATTGAGCAATCTTATATAGATGCAATTTCCAGTGCCACCGGGATTGAAGTTAAAGCCCAATCCAAATGGCTGAACTGTCTTCACATTCGCGGCAGCGTTGATGATATTCAGGCTTTGACTAATTTGTCTTTTGTGAATCACATACGTTTTGCTGATAATTCTCTGAATGCTAAAATGGCTGTTCCAATGACATTCCATCCGGTGAATAAGCAAATGGAGGTAGAAACCACTTTTGCTTATGGAAATTCCGGCAATCAAATTCAGATGTTGAATGCGCATTTATTACATCAGGCAAATTATACCGGTTCCGGAAAAATCATTGCCGTCTTGGATTCGGGATTTTCGGCAGTCAACACCATTATTCCTTTCAACAGAATGTTTACTAACGGATTGTATTTAGGAGGTTACAATTTCGTAGCTGGAAATACAGATGTTTTTTCCACGCATAATCACGGTACTATGACTTTGTCCTGTATGGTGGGTTATGTGGATGGGCAATTGGTCGGCACAGCTCCTGATGCACAATATTATTTGTTTATTACAGAAGATGTAGCCGGCGAAAATCCGGTAGAAGAAAGTTATTGGGTGCAGGCCGCCGAAGAATCCGATAGGCTAGGGGTTGATGTGATTTCCACTTCTTTGGGTTATTTTGAATATGATAATACTAATTATAGTCATACTTATGAGGAGATGACCGGTAATACGGCTTTTGCTTCGCAAGGAGCCAACATTGCTTTTAGTAAAGGAATGATAGTGGTGGCCAGTGCCGGGAATTCCGGGGCAGGTGCCAATCCGAATATCGGAGTTCCGGCGGAAGCTACTAACGTTTTGGCCGTTGGTGCTGTTAAATCTGATAGGACTTATGCTAGTTTTAGTTCCATTGGACCGAGTTTTGACGGCAGAGTAAAACCCGATGTTATGGCGCAAGGACAAAGTGCGGTGCTCTCTAATACTTCCGGTGTTATAACCACGGCAAGTGGCACTTCGTTTTCCTGCCCGATTATGGCGGGAGCTGTCACGAGTTTTTGGCAGGCGATCCCTTGGGCATCCAATTCTCAGGTTGTTGATTTTGTCAAACAGTCAGCCGATAATTTTTCCACTCCTAATGAAGAATATGGATATGGAATTCCTGATTTTCAGTTGGCTTTAAACATGGCTCAACTTTCGGTGAATGATGCTACTGTGGGACGGTTTTTGGTATATCCCAATCCGGTTCATGATACTCTTATCGTTTCGTTTCCTAATCATTTTGCGGAAGCCAAAATTGGGCTGTACAATGCTTTGGGACAACTCGTTTTGGAGAAACCTATTCAAAATTCGGATTCGTCACTTTCTTTGGAAAACCTGAATTCAGGAATTTATTTCTATAAAATACAAAGCCATTCATTTAGTCAATCCGGAAAAATCATTAAAAATTAATGAATAAAATCACCCAACTTTTCAATATAAAATACCCAATCATTCAAGGCGGAATGATATGGAACAGTGGTTATAAATTAGCAAGTGCCGTCAGTAATGCCGGTGGTTTGGGTTTGATTGGTGCCGGCTCTATGTATCCGGATGTTTTGAGAGAACACATTCAAAAATGCAAAATAGCTACGGATAAACCATTTGGTGTTAACGTGCCCATGTTATACCCGAACATAGAAGAAATCATTCAAATTATAATTGAAGAAGATGTAAAAATTGTTTTCACTTCGGCCGGAAATCCAAAAACATGGACTGCTTATTTGAAAGAAAAAGGAATTACAGTAGTACATGTGGTAAGCAGTTCCAAATTTGCCTTGAAAGCTCAAGAAGCTGGAGTTGATGCTGTGGTTGCGGAAGGATTTGAAGCTGGCGGACACAACGGAAGAGAGGAAACTACGACGCTAACTTTAATTCCAATGGTGAGAGAAAACATCTCTATACCGTTAATTGCAGCGGGTGGAATTGCCACAGGACGAGGTATGTTGGCCGCTATGATTCTAGGGGCAGACGGCGTTCAAATGGGTTCCCGGTTTGCCGCTTCTTTGGAGAGTTCATCCCACGAAAATTTTAAGAAAACTATACTAGAGCTTCAAGAAGGCGATACACAAGTTACTTTAAAAGAGTTGGCTCCGGTTCGATTGATTAAAAATAAATTCTACAACGATATTCAAGAGTTGTATGCCAAATGTCCAACTCCGGACGAATTGAAAACATTGTTAGGCAGAGCAAGAGCAAAGCGAGGCATGTTTGAAGGAGATTTAGTAGAAGGCGAGTTAGAAATTGGTCAAATTGCCGGTTTAATTCATGAAATTAAATCTGTAAATGCCATTTTTGAAGAAGTGATAACGGAATTCAAAGTAGCCGCTAAAGAAGCCCAAAACCTTACTTTTTAACCCCTGTCCTTTTTTCGTAATTAATTGTTAATGGGTTCCTAATTTGAGGTAAACTTATTAACAATTTTTTATTTTCAGTAATTGTAAAAATTATTGATAACTCAAATTTTAATTATTTAATTTTTGTAAATCATTTTATTTCAAATACATAGAATGGAAAAATATCAACTGTTAAATGTTAATAATGTTCATTATTTTGTTTATAACATTTTAATAAGCCAAAACGGGAGATAATTTTTATGAGTAATATAGTAGAAGCATTTTTACTTTGGATAAAACTATATAAACTGCAGTTCATAGTCATTCAGGATATTGGATTTTACAAGCAGTTATAAACAAACAGTAATCCGTGAACTTAAAAAAGTGTTTAAATTGAATTGCTTATGAGAATAATTACTCTTGTCAAAAAATATTTTTCTTACGTTATTTTGCTGTTATCCCTTTTTGGACAAACTGATACAGCTTATTCTCAGTGTCCAACGGTTACCAATGCCACTCAATCTTTTTGTGATACCCAATCACCAACCATTGCCGATTTGCAAGCGACTAATAATGGTGGAGGAATAAAATGGTATGCCACAGCATCTTCAACAACAGCTTTGCTCTCTTCTGCAGCTTTACAAAATGGAGAGGATTATTTCGCAGATGATAATACAGGTACTTGCGGAACCAGACAAAGTACAGTAGTTACAATATACTCAGCGCCACTAGCCGATCCTTTTCAAGGACCCTGTGTGGAAAACCTCAATGATGCAACACTTCAGGATTTTGTAGCTATAGGAAATAATATACAATGGTATTCGGCATCCTCTGGTGGAAGCCCTTTACCTTTAACAACGGTTATTGTCAACGGAACAATTTATTATGCCAGTCAAACCAATCCGGATACAGGTTGTGAAACTTCAAGAAGACCGGTTAGAGCAGTGGTTGGATATGTTCCGACTCCTACAGGAGATCCGATTCAAAATTTTTGTAATGTTTCGGGCTCGCCTCCAACAGTTGCAGATTTGGTGGCTTCGGGAAATAATAATTGGTATCTGAATTCATTTTCGAGTGTGCCGCTGAGTTTAGCGACTACCTTAATAAATGGGCATACGTATTATGCTACAACAATTGATCCGCCTTGTGAAAGTACTAATAGATTTGCGGTTTTGGTCAATGTTTATCAACCAAACAATGCAGGGACAAATGGACAAAAAGGGATTTGTGCAGATCAAATTGCTTCTACAGCACCATTTGATTTATTTAATGAGCTTGGCGGAACCCCAGATAATACAGGAGTTTGGACAGGTCCAATAGCGACAACCAATGGTTTTCAGGGAACTTTAGATGTTTCAACCATGACTTTGGCAGGTAGTCCGTATGTGTTTACCTATACCGTGAGTAATCCCTCTTGCGCCAATGCTACAAGAACAGTTACAATAACAATTAACCCTTTGCCAGTTGTAACTGTCACTAGTCCAACAGTGTGTTCTAATACTCCAGCCACCGTATCGACTTCAGTAAATCCGGCAGGCACTTATACATATGTATGGACAGTTCCACCTGGAGTTACCAATCCGGGTAATGTTAGTAGTTTTACTACCACTACCGCTGGAGTTTATAGTGTTGTTGCTACAAATTCTTCTACTACTTGTCCGAGTCAACCGGCTCAAACGACAGTAGTTATCAATCCAATACCAGTTGTCACAGTTACTAGTGCTCCGGTATGTGCTGGGACTCCGGCTACGGTATCGACTTCGGTAAATCCGGCAGGGGCTTATACTTATGTATGGACAGTTCCACCAGGGGTTACCAATCCGGGTAATGTTAGTAGTTTTACTACCACTACCGCTGGAGTTTATAGTGTTGTTGCTACAAATTCTTC
>Ga0208270_100024_pt1 | contig 133194 bp, 104 predicted proteins | sample LakWasM109_LOW13_2_FD_183925 | JGI IMG/M metagenome (GOLD analysis project Ga0208270, IMG submission 183925) | Freshwater sediment methanotrophic microbial communities from Lake Washington under simulated oxygen tension - Sediment Metagenome... | ecosystem: Environmental > Aquatic > Freshwater...
CCGGCTAAAGCACTTGGCAACTCAGACCGGACAGACCGTCTACCAACTTAAGCAGGGCTTGCTGGACGACTACCTCGTTCAACAACTGAGAAAACCATCGCTTGAAATGGTTCTTGCGTAAGTCCTAAAGATTATGTTGAGGGTTTTTCGGTTTCGATTTTGACCTTTTCGATACCAGCCATCCTGCAGGCACCCAAAACATCAACTGTGGCCTGCAGACTGCTGTTAAGATCTCCCCTGACGATCACAGTATTCAATGTGTCATCGCTTTGCTTTTTCTGCGACAACCATCCCGCCAAGTTGGCGATCGGCATTTTCTCGCCATCGGCGAGATACTGATTATCCTTGGTTATGAAGATAATTAAAGCTTGCCTTTGCCTCGATAGGGTATCGGAATATTCTGTGATTGGCACTGACACATCAATCGCTTCAAATACAGCCAGCTCGGTCGCAAATACAAAGAACAGCAAAATATTCAGAACTAAGTCCAAAAAAGCGTTCAGGTTGATGTCAGGCTGATTGGTCCAGCGGGAAGATCGTCTGGATTTATTTCTCATGTTAATCTTTAAACCATAATAGCTATCGTGCAGTCAGCACCTTAAAAAACAGAGAGAAAGCAAGACCTGATTTTGGGAATTAGCGTTGCCTTTGTAATTGATAATAGCATTTTATTTTAGGCGCCAAGACTATTAATGCAGCAAAACAATCAGCCAAACAGACCCTTTTGGGGCTTAAGGATTTCTATCGCTCTTCATGCAATGTTGCTTTGCATGTTGGCAGCGGTTAACAATGTTCACCAATCCGAGGTTAAACCTCTGCAGTTTGTCGAAGTTGCGACTATTGCCGTCACACCAGAACATCAGGGCCAGCTTTCGGCTCCGCCTACTCAGTCGCAAGCACAGCCTTTGTCCAGTCCGAAGCCGGTACCCGCTCCAATACCTACAAAACCGCTTAAGCCACAGAAGCCGAAAGTCAAAATCAAGCCGCGAGTTCCACTGGAAACGAGCACAGCGTTATCGAATATGCCGGAACCCGACTCAAACCCGATAGCGCCTCCCAATCAGGGGAATGCTGAAAATTCGCCGATCCCGACGGGTAGTGACAAAAACTCAACTGGTGGAGGTGCTGGTGGCGAAGGGACAGGTAGAGGTGGAGCTTCGAATCCCCAGAATCTGGTGGTATTGTACCGCGTGACGCCATCTTATCCGCCAGGAGCTAAGGCTCGAGGTATTCAGGGCTGGGTGCAGGTCGAATTTACTGTGACCCCTGCGGGAACGGTTAGTAATGCAAGAATCGTGGACGCCAACCCTAAGCAAATATTCGATCAGGCAGCACTCGACGCGATCCAGCGCTGGCGATTCAAACCCGCCCTCAAAGATGGACAGCCGGTGGAGCAAAAAGCCACACTCAAATTGGTGTTTCGGCTCGAGGCAGAACGGTAAATCGACGAAAAAACCAATGTAGTAAAAATCTCCACAAATCTATCAGGGGTATATAATCAAATTGCCCACCATTAGGGCGGGACTATAATTTTTTAGGAGAGCCTTCATGAACAATATCCAAAAAATCCTCATCGCGAACATTGCATTCGCAGTCTGTGCACCTGCAATGGCCGATATTAAAATACCGAAAACCAAGGTCAACATGGAAACCTGTTTAAAAGCGGCTTTGGCAAAACGCGATGGCGAAGTTATCAAACTTGAGTTCAAAGATGAACGTGGCGTTCCCACTTACGAATTCGAAATTCTAGGCAAAGATGGCAAGAGCTGGGAACTTGAATGCGATGCCAACAAGGGCAAAATAACCGAGGAAGAACAGGAAGTAGAAAATGGTGACGATCCCTTATTCAAGGAAAAAACCAAAATAAGCTTAGAGCAAGCCAAGGAAATCGCCCTGAAAGCGCATGCGGGGGACATTGTAGAAGTCGAGTACGAAATCGAGTCCGATGGTAGCGCTTCCTACGAGTTCGACATCAAAACTGCCGACAAGGGTGAAATCAAGTTGGAAGTAGACGCCACTAGCGGAAAAATCGTCGAAGACAACGAGAAAGAAATCTACCAAATCGGCAAGGAATAAGCCGGACGAATTTTAAGATCAAATATAAACATGTCGCCATTTATGATGCATCCAAACCGGTTCAGATTGGATTTTTAGCTTCATATTTGGCGGCATATTTATTTGTAGTTGTTAAGGCTCATCTGACAGTCACTTATTTTTTAACCCTAATGCAGTTTCTACCCCGTTAACGTTTTTGAAATTCGCCCCTTCCAGATTGGCATTGCGAAAATCTGCTTCAGAGACATCGGCTCCATTCAAATTTGCCCCTGACAAATCCGCCCACCGAAAACGTACTTTAGACAAATTGGCTTTTTGTAGTTTTGCATATGACATGACGGCATGGATAAGATTAGCGCCGCTTAAATCGACTCCATTGAGTACGGCATTGTTCATTTCAACTCGCGCCGGCGCCATGCCTTGATTGGTCATGTCAGCTCCAAGATTTGCATCTTTCAATTTGGCGTTAGTCAGGTTGACGTTATTCAATAATCCGATGATACGGCTTCCAGTCAAGTTGGCATCGGTCAAATCGGAGCTATCCAATACCACTGCATACAAACTGGCACCGGATAAATCCGCCCGATTCAACATCGCTTTACGGATCTGGGCTCGATTGAGATTGGCTCCCTTTAGTTTCGCCTCACTGAGATTACATCCGTCCAGATTTGCTGAAAATAAATCTGCGCCCTTAAAATCGATCCCTGATAAATCCAAACCGGAAAGGTCTTTATTGTGGAATTTTGGTTGATTATTTCCAGCGCTGGCTATGGTCGCTATAACCTGCTCTCGAGTGAGTTCTGCCGCCTCACAGGACAAAGTAACCGGGTTGATCAATAGCAAACTGTAAAACACATAACATCTCATAAAAACTCTCGCCAATGTTTCTTAGATTTGGCAGTGTGGATGAAGACAGTTCACATGGCAATACTACTTCGTCACAAAAGGAAAAAGCCAGGTAGGGCAACATATTTTCCTTGCCCGATGTTCCGGTATTCGGGCATAGGCAAGATATTCATTTACATAATCCAACATTTTTTGACGCCCTGCCCCATCCATCTATTTATGCTGTAACCTCAAGGAATTAAGCACTACCGAAATCGAACTTAACGCCATCGCCCCCGACGCAATCATCGGGTTAAGCTTGCCCAGAGCCGCCACCGGAATAGCGACCGTGTTGTAGCCCAAGGCCCAGAACAGGTTTTGTTTGATGACGGTCAAGGTTTCGCCGCTCAGCTCCATTACGTCGGCAACTTTGCTGATGTCGCCACTGACCAGGGTAAGATCGGCGGTTTCGATAGCGACGTCGGTACCGGTCCCAATCGCAAAGCTGACATCCGCCGATGCCAAGGCGGGCGCATCGTTGATACCGTCGCCGATCATGCCTACCTTGTGACCTTGAGCCTGCAACGCGCGGACAATTTCGAGTTTCCGGTCCGGTTTGGCGTGGGCAATGAGGGTATCGATGCCTACCTGTCCGGCAATGTAGCGGGCGGTTTGCTCAGTATCGCCGGTGACCATTATCGGGTTGATCCCAAGCTTGCGCAGTCTTTCGATAGCTTTGTCGGCGTTTGCCCGCGGCTGGTCGGCGATGCCGAACAGTGCGGCCGCTTTGCCGTCGACGCTGACATAAACCGGGGTCTTGCCTTGTTCGGCTAAGGGCCGTTCGCGTTTACCCAAGTTTTTTAAATCAACGCCGGACTCTTCAAGCCACGATCGGTTACCAATCAAAACATCGCAGCCATCGACGCGGGCGTGAATGCCGTGGCCGGGAACGTTGGTAAATGCTTCAACCTTGACCGGGCTGACATGGCGCTCCTGGGCATAAGCAACGATTGTTTTCGCCAGAAAATGCTCGGAACCGGATTCAGCCGCCGCGGCCAAGGTTAAGATGCGTTGTTCGCTGTTTTTGGCAACGGTAATAAAATCGGTAACCTGAGGTTTGCCCTCGGTAATGGTCCCTGTTTTATCGAATACGATTGTAGTTAGTTTCGATGCCATCTCCAGGCTTTCCCCGTTACGGATGTAAACCCCGCGCCGGGCCGCCTGTCCGGTGCCGACCATGATCGCCATCGGTGTCGCCAAACCGAGCGAACAGGGACAAGCGATTAAAAGCACGGCTATCGCATTACTGAAAGCGGCTCTAAAACTCACGCCAACCGACAGCCAAGCCAGGAAGGTAAAAGATGATACCGCTATCACCGAGGGCACAAAAACTGAGGAAATACGATCCACGGTTTTTTGGATGGGTAATTTGGACGACTGGGCCTGATCGACCATATGAATAATGTTTGCCAGCACGGTATCGGTTCCGACAGCGGTAACGCGCATTTTTAGAACGCCGTTGCCGTTGATGCAACCGCCGACCAAATGGTGACCATGCTCTTTTACAACCGGCAGACTTTCGCCGGTTATCATGGATTCGTCGACCGTCGAAAGGCCGTCAATCACGACGCCGTCAGTCGGAATTTTTTCGCCGGGACGAATCAGCAATATGTCATTGACGTGAACCTGGTCAAGGCTAATCAGGACTTTTTTATTGCCGTGCATGACGGTTGCGTTTTGCGGCTGCAAATCGACCAGCGAGCGAATCGCTTCATGGGCTTTGCCTTTGGCTTTTTCCTCCAGGTAACGGCCGATCAGGACGAAGGCTATGATTCCGGTTGCGGAATCGAAGTACTGCCCCCGTTTACCGGCCAGCAGGGACGCCACGCTATAACCATAAGACGCGCCCACCCCTATCGCAATCAGGCTATCCATGTTGGTAGCTCGTTGCCGGGCCAGTTTTATCGCTTTGTCAAAGAACGGCCATCCTGCCCATAGCACGATAGGCGTGGCGAGCAAATGCTGCGCCCAGTGCCAAAACCGGGATGAAGGTGCGGCCATGCCGATAATCATAACCGGCAAGCTCAGCACGCCGGCCAACATTGCACGGCGGCGGGCGTCAGTCAAACGTTGCTTCTCTCGTGCGATCATAATTTGGCGCTGAGCCAAGCTATCAAGATTCTGCGCCTTATAGCCCATGTTACCAATTGTCATGCATAAACTTTCTTTACTGATTCGGCCGGTTACCGTGGCAGTTTCCGTCGCGTAATTAACCGTTGCCGAAGAAATACGCGGGTCCCGCTTCAACAGCATCTCGATTAAAAGAGCGCAGGATACGCAACTCATCCCATCCACACTGAGATTGAATTCCTGTTCGGCGAGATATTCATCGTAGTCAGTAGGCAGCAATTGCGACGTCTTATTGAGAGGGGATGCAGGGGATCTTTTGCCCAGATTCGCCAGTAACGCATCCAAAAGCGTGAACAACTTTGCGTTCGGCAGTTTATCGGGGTCAAAATAGATGACTATCGAGGCGATATCGGGAACTGTGCGAACTTTTTCGATGCCGTCCCGCTTTTGCAGCAGAATTTCCAGAACACAGGCACGCTCGGGATCTTTGAGTAAAACCGGAGCGATCACGCGAACTCGGCGATTCAGTGCGTGAATCACTTTTCCATGAGTTAGATTACCGGCATGTGAAGATTTCATTTCAGCGTCCCATTTGAGTGATGTGTCAGAGCTTTAAAACCGGCAATGCCTTTAAAAACAAGATAGTATCTTTGAATACTCCCTTGCTGCTTCATTCGTGTTGCTGAGCTTCGCCGGAAGCCGAAATGATGGATTTACGGTACTTGCATACATAATAACCCACCGCGAAACCTAGGCTGAAAAGCACCAAAGGGTGTCTGACGAATTTGCTTACAGCCGTTTTGCCTAAACCGGTTGTAACAGCACCCGTTGCGACACCTGCGGCAATTCCGGGAGCTTTCGAATGCTTTGCAGCCTGCGCTACTTCCCCACCCATTTTCAGCATCGATCCCATTCCGTCCACCATCATCTGGGAAGCTCCTTCCATCATGTTGCCCATTTTTCCCATTGAGGCGTCCATCATTTTTGCCGTTCCGGCATCGGCAACGGTCTTCATCTGACTGGCTACAGTCTTTGCGCCGTGTACGTGTGACATAACTTATTGCTCCTTTCACAAGTAGTTAAAAAAACGGATGCGGATTCTTCATCGAGCTATGCTCCCTTAACAGTTTAATTTTGGGGGTCCGTTCCTTCTTCCGCCTCCTGACTTTCTGCGATCAAATCTTTAATATTTTCTTTTTGTTTCAATACAAAATCCTTGCCTTGTTCAGCGGTTTTGCTGGTGATTAAAATGATCTCCTTACGATATTTATGTGTCAGAAAACCTGCTGCAATCCCAAAACCGAACATAACCAGCGGCTGTTTGGCTAATGTCTTCATGACCCCTTTACCGGTTTCTATGATTGTCGCTGCCGCCACGGCGGTCGCGACACCTTTAACGACTAACTCCCCTTTAGACGTTTGAGCGCCTGACACTGTCATTTTCTTCTTATCTTTTTCCATCTCGTTGGAATATACCTGTTCAGAAATGTGTTTCATCGAATACCCATATAATAATTAAAATTCATTTAAGACAATTTTCATATTCAAGTCAATTTATATTCAGTCTGCTTATCGATGATTAATTAAAACGGACAAACTAATTACATACTATACAATCTGAATTTAGGTAATTAATTCAAGATTAACAAATATAAAATCAATCACTGCTTGACCCCTAGAGTAAATATTTAATACCCTATATTTTATTTACATTTTCCAGCATTATTCATCTGATGCCAATCGCCTTCTATATTATCTGAAGAGCTTCACCTAATACTCAAAATTCCATCATGAACATTGAAAACGAGAATCCCCAGCCTAACCAAGCACATCGTCGTAACACCTTACGCACGGCATTAAAAAAGATTGCTGCAGTCACATTTGCACTCCTTGGCATTGGATTCATTCTTTGGCTCGATAGTTGGTTCATGAATCACTCCGACATGCCTAAACTCAGTCGCGACATGAGCTACGGGCTGTTGATCCTGATCGGCTTCCTGACCAGCTTTCACTGCGTCGGCATGTGCGGACCGCTGATTCTCGGCTATACAGCAAAATCAGCTACCACCGGACATAAATCCTATGGCACGCATATTCTTTACGGTATAGGTAAAACCACTTCTTATACACTTTTCGGCGCGCTGTTCGGCGCATTTGGTTCGGTCGTCGCCTTTACACCTTACACGCAAGGCGCGGTCGGCGTTGCAGCAGGGATTTTCCTTTTTCTGTTCGGCTTGCACATGCTGGAAGTGTTCCCGGCCCTGGACCATTTTCAGTTCAAGATGCCCGGTTTTCTGATGCGCTTTGTCAGCAAGGAATACAGAAAGCACAGCAATCCTTTCGTAATCGGCTTGCTGAACGGCCTGATGATTATTTGCGGGCCGCTGCAAGCCATGTATGTAATGGCTGCAGGCACCGGCAGCTGGTCGCATGGCGCGGCGATTCTGTTCTTCTTCGGCATCGGCACCTTGCCGTTATTACTGGGTTTTGGTTTTTTGACCAGCCTGTTGTCAAAAAATTTGACGCCGAAACTGTTGAAAGCCTCCGGAGTAATCGTTATGGCGCTGGGAGCTATTATGCTGAACCGGGGCCTGGCAGTTACCGGTACCGGCGTCGACTTCAACACCCTGGTTGCCCGCGTTTCGCAGCAATTGTCACCGACGGTCGCGGAAAGCCCTTCCTGCGATATTGAACAAACCATCAATATGGACGTCGTTAAAACCGGATTCACACCGAATAAATTTACACTGCGCAAAGGCATTCCGGTTAAGTGGGTAATCAATGCCAAGGAGTTGAACGAGTGCAACAAGGCGATTGTGGTTCCTCAATACGGGCTGGATATCAAGTTGCAACAGGGCATCCAGGTGATTGAATTCACACCTGTCGAGACCGGCGTAGTGCCGTGGAGTTGCTGGATGGGAATGATTCCAGGGACATTTATTGTCGTTGATGACGAGTCTACGCCTGAAGTGAATATAACGCCTGAAGCCCAGGAAACTCCAGTAACAGAAAGTGATTGGCAACACATGGTTCGGGAACTGAAGCAGTGGTGGCAGCGACTGGAATCTGCCTTCCGGGCAGATTCATAATTATGATTAAAATATGCCGGGAATCTATGCATTATTTGCCTGCTATTAAGTGAGAATTTTTAAATAATAGAAGTTTAGAGTAGATATATTTTTTCTTATTAAACTGTGTTATTTAACACAGTTAATATGTGATATAACCTAGTTTAAATACTTTCTATTTATTGCGTTTTATTTAATATGTTGATCAATAATAATTAAATATAATTGGGCATGCATCATGCCTATTAATTAAGTTAAGCTTAAATATATTTGAGATTTTATAATAATAGAATCTAATTTATTGCCATGCCTGAATCATTTACTCATAATCTAAAAATACGATAGATTGAATCGGCAGATTCAACTATCCGATACTACTCTCAGCCTCCCTGACCGGCCTGTCGAACTTTATTTGAAAACTCCTGATGAGAAATTCCTCGTTATTTTTTTTGTATTTGTCTAGCGGAGTCTTTTTGCTGGGCCTGCTGCTAGTGCATGCCTCTTTTAGCGCAAAGGCACGGCAGGCAAACCTCGAAGAAAAAGCGATGCTGGTTAAGACACTAAAGCTGACCGATCTGTGCCTGTTCACCGAAGCCCGCTATACCCGGCATTTGTCGCAAGCCGATTTGAACACTGCATTTCAGGACCATCCGTTGTCGCTGGAACACTTCCCGTCCGGTTCGTTTACCCAACCACCCGAAAGCATTAGAAAACTCCCATGAAAAACTGGATTGAAAAGCAGCGTTACATTATCGATTTCACTATCTCTTCATTGCTGCGCAGAAAAGTGAAGAACTTCGGTTTGCTGGCTTTATATACGCTGATCGTCTTCATTCTGGCCTCGACGATGTTTTTCACTTACTCAATCAAAAAAGAAGCCTCGCTTATCTTGAAAGGCGCGCCGGAGATAGTTGTGCAAAAAATCGTCGCCGGGCGACACGATCTTTTTCCGGTCAATTATATCGAAACCATTAAAAACATCCGTGGGGTAGCTTCTGTCGAAAGCCGGTTATGGGGTTATTATTACGACAGCCTTGTAAGCGCCAACTACACATTGTTGACGCCGCCAAGCAACGATGGAGTCAAACAGTCCGCCAAGACCACGGTGGTTGAAAGCGAATCCGGAGGGCAGCCGGCCAAACTCCTGTTTGAACTGGGCGGCGCTGTGCTTGAACCCGGAACATTGATCATCGGCAACGGCATCGCGCGTCTTCGCGATATCGGCAAAGGCGATTACATGCCGTTTCGCGCTTTTGACGGCAAAGTGATGAACTTCAGGATTGCCGGCACTTTGTCCTCTGAATCAGAACTGGTTTCATCCGATTTGATGCTGATTACCGGGGAAGATTTTAGAAAGCTTTTCGGCATCGACCAGAGTCATGTGACCGATCTTACCGTCGCCGTCAGCAATCCCAGTGAAGTTGCGATGGTGGCATCAAAAATAAAGAATCGCCTGCCCGATGCCCGGCCGATTATTCGGGACGAGATTCTGAGAACTTACGATTCCATCTTCAACTGGCGCGGCGGCATGATGATAGTCATTTTCTCCGCCGCCGTGCTTGCCTTCGTTATTTTCGCCTGGGACAAAGCTTCGGGCCTGAGCGCCGGTGAGCGGCGGGAAATCGGCATACTCAAGGCCGTGGGCTGGGAAACCTCGGACGTAATCCAGATGAAGTTTTGGGAAGGGGCTGTGGTTTCGCTGACGGCTTTTTTCAGCGGCGCGATTCTGGCTTATGTGCATGTCTTTTTTACCGGTTCCATTGTCTTCGAGCCGGCGTTGAAAGGCTGGTCCAGCCTTTATCCCAATTTTAAACTGACGCCTTTTGTCAATCTCGAACAGCTGACCACGCTGTTTTTCCTGACCGTGGTTCCTTACACCGTAGCAACTATCGTTCCGATCTGGCGGGCTGCAACCATCGACCCTGATTCGGCGATGCGATTTACTGGAGAATAGTCATGATCGAACTGGTCAATGTTAAAAAAGTATTTAATGCCGGCAATCCTAGCGAGTTTTCGGCGCTGAACAGTGTCAACCTGTTTATAGAGGAAAACCAGGTTACCGTGTTGAAAGGTCCCAGCGGTTCCGGAAAAACCACGCTATTAAGCATCGTCGGTTGCATGAGCCGTCCTTCTGCAGGGCGGGTAAAGTTGCAAGGACGTGAAATTACCAGCCTGCCGGAGCGGTTCCTGACCGATATTCGCCGCAAGACCTTCGGTTTCATTTTTCAGCAACCGAACCTGATCAAGGGAATATCGGTATTGGACAACGTGATGTTGCCTGCCTATCCGCTGGGAGAAAAACGGTCCCATCTGAAAATCAAGGCGATGAAAGGGCTGTGCGAGCTTAATATTGCCAACAAGGCGGCTTCAAAAGTGGAGTGGCTGTCCGGCGGGGAAGCCCAGCGAGCCTCGATTGTACGGGCTTTGATCAACGATCCGCACATCATTATTGCCGATGAACCGACCGCGCATCTCGATACCAAGCTATCGTACCGGTTCATGGAAATTATCGAAAAATTCAAAGCGGAAGGCAAAACCGTGATCATCACCAGCCACGATCCGCTGGTCTATGAATCCACGATGGTGGACAGGGTGGTTAAGCTGCGTGATGGCCAGATCGAGGATTAGCCGTGATTTTGCATCCCACCGTCATCGCCAACCTGCTGGCCGCTTATATAGGCAGCGGCATGGTTTTATACGCCGTATTTTACGGCGTACAGATATTAAGGCATTGGGATATACAAAGCGGCCACGAATTGCAGTTGGTGCTGGAGCGCAAAACCTACCTGATTTCGACGCTGCTCTCGTACGTTTTCGGCCTCCAATTGCTGTCGCTTTTTTTATATATATTTACCGCCGACAGCCTGACCCCGCTTTTTGTCGGCGCGATGTGTGCTGCGGGTACGTTAAACGTCGATAGTTTCGGCTATCCCACGCTGGTGCTGAAAATCTTCAACTTTATTCTGGCCGGTCTCTGGCTGGTTTTGAATTATGCCGACAACCAGGGTTACGACTACCCGCTGATCAAAAAGAAATACCTGCTGCTAGCGGTCGTCGCTCCCTTTATCTTGCTGGAGACAATTCTGGAGAGCGCCTACTTTCTGAGCATGAAAGCCGACGTGATTACCTCCTGTTGCGGCAGTTTGTTCAGCAGCGAGCGGGTAACGGGCATAGGTTCCGAAATTGCTTCGCTGCCTGCATTGCCGATGATGTGGATTTTTTACAGCACTATGTTCTGCACGCTGTTGTGCGGGATTTTCTTTTATATGAAGGGCTTAGGTGGCTACCTTTATGCCGCGCTGAGCCTGTTGATGTTTATCATCTCACTGGTTTCCATCGTATCCTTCATCTCACTGTACATCTATGAGCTGCCGACCCATCACTGTCCGTTCTGCATCATCATGGAAGAGTACAACTATATCGGCTACCTGCTTTATATACTCCTGTTCGGTGCCGTGGTGTCGGGAATTGGTGTCGGTGCATTGCTTCCTTTCCGCCAAGTGGAAAGCCTGCAAGCCATGCTCGGCGGGTTCATCCGTAATCTGGCCCTGACTTCCGTCATTTTATATGCAGCGTTTACCGCGATGGTCAGTTATGAAATTGTTTCCTCAAGTTTGGTTATTGCTTATGAAGTTGTTTATTAAACCGTTTCCCGCATATGTAGGGCGTGCCGTGCGCGCCTTAGCTCCCAAGGCGCGCACGGCACGCCCTACAGCTGATGTCCTTAAGCCGGAAATAGAAGAGAGAAACTTTTACCGGCAGCTATACACCAAAATAATACTTTGGCTGTTTCTGCTTTTTAGTGTGAACGTCAGCTTTGCCGACGAGCCCGAGGTGACTATCAAAAAATCCGACCGCTGCCCGGTATGCGGCATGTTTGTCTACAAATACCCGAAATGGGTCGCTCAAATCATGTTCAAGGATGGCTCGTATTATTTTTATGACGGCGCGAAGGATATGTTCAAGCATATTTTCGACACCGCGAAATATACTCCCGGAAAATCGGCGGAAAATATCAAGGCTATTTACGTTACTGATTATTACGAGGTGGAGTTGATCGATGCCAAATCGGCTTTTTATGTGCTCGGTTCCGACGTATTGGGTCCGATGGGCCATGAATTACTGCCGTTCAAGGATCGGGAGTCCGCGCAGGAATTTTTGGAAGATCATAAAGGCAAATCCATCATCCGTTATCAGGATGTGACGCCCGCCGTCATCGAATCACTGGATCACCGCTCATGAGAATAATCGCCTATTTACAACCATTGCTACTGGGCCTGCTGGTTGTTGCAGCGCTTGGCGGATGCAATAAGCGCACAGGATTGCAGACCGGAGACGCCGCCCCCAGCGCCACGCTAACCGACTTCCGGGGCAAATCCGTAACTCTGCCCGACGCGATCAAAGGCAAGGTCGCTCTAGTGCGCTTTTGGTCCATGGATTGCGGTTTCTGTGACAAACAGATTGTTTTGTCTTTGGAGACGCTTTACCAAAAGTACAAAGATCGGGGCTTCGTTCCGGTGGCAATCGATGAAAGCCGTATAGTCAAAACCGACGAACGTCTCAAGCAATTCGATCACCTGACCTATCCGATGCTGGTCGATGAATACGGTTTGGTAGCCAAGCGCTTTGGTGTCATCGGTCTGCCGACCACTTTCGTTATCGACGAACAAGGCATTGTCCGGGACAAGATTACCGGAGAAGCCGGTATCGATGAATATGAAAAACGTTTTACAACCATCCTATACAAAGGAGTTTTTTATGAAAACGGTCAATAAAATAGCGTTCATGCTGGTGATACTCCAGCTTACCTTGATGTTGGACGTAGTATCAGCTGAGGAGACGCACAAACGTGAAAGCTGCCGGGTCTGCGGCATGTACATCGACCGCTACCAAAAAAGTGCGGCGGAATTAGTCCTTAAAGACGGCACCATGGAGCATACCTGCGGCGTCGCCTGTATGCTGCGCGAAGTTGAGGATGCCGGCGGCCTATCCGCATTCAAGTCGGTCAAAGTGCATGATTGGGTCTCAGGCGAGCTGGTAGATGCTCAAACGGCCACTTACGTGCTCGGCAGCGAGGTGATTCCGGATATGGTTCCGAACTACATCGCTTTCGCCAAGCGCGAGGAGGCCGAAGCGTTCGCCGCCAAGCAAGGCGGCGAGGTGATCGACTTCAACATTGCCTACGATGACGTATCGCCGGTAGGTACGACCGCGCCGTTTCGGATTCGCACCGCGGTGACTCCGGGTAAGGGCAACTTCAGTGCCGGCATGGTCTACGGTTATACTGAAAAAGACGATCTCAAGATCGGCTCCAACGGTGTGGATCCGAATAGTTTCATCCATGGCAACGTAGCTCAGCCCAGAGCCCCGAAAGAAATGCAGGTCCAACAGCAAGCCTTAACGTTGAATTATTCGCCAACTGACAACCTCGCGCTGTTCATGAACGTGCCCTGGTTCGAAAAAAGGATGAGCGTCCTGACTCAAGCGACACCGGGAAGATTCGGGGAAACAGTCGATAACACCAATGGAATCGGCGATATCAGTCTTGAAGGACGTTACAATTTATGGCGCAGCACTCGCTGGGACAAGTTTGCCAGCATTCTGCTCGGCACCAGCTTGCCCACCGGTCAATTCAATGCCGCCCGCGATGCGACGACCGGCTTGATCTCCCAAGCGCCGGGGCTGCAATTGGGCAAAGGCACCGCAACCTTCACTGGCGGGTTGCTCTACTCTCAGCGCTGGAAGGACTTCTGGCTACATACAACAGCTCTTTATAATGTCAGCCCGGAAAATAGCGACAAGTTTGCATTCGGTGACGTTGCCAGTGCCGGTCTGGCCTTACACTACACGCCAAACTACAACCTGATGGTCGGTATCGAAATGGACGCCAGCTACAGCGAGAAAAATCAAGACCGTGGCAACAAAATCGGCAATAGCGGTGGCACCGTCACCAATCTTGCGTTTGTCTCCGACTATAGGTTTCTCAATGCCCTGGGCGGTAACTTCAAATTACGGGGCTCGATCGGCTTGCCGATATACGAGGACCTGAACTCCCAGAAGGCAAGAAATGCCAGAGGCCAGTTCGAGCAGGTTCAACTAGGTAACGGGTTCTTCGGTAATCTTTCCGTTATTTGGACTTTTCGGGCCGCCCCGGATTATTGACAGTGCAATCGGGCTGTTCCAGCATTAATTAATGTTGAATCGAATTTCAACAACCCGCAACACGGTATCCGGTCAATTCAATAAAACGCATAACGTGCCCTGCTCTACTGTCATTATATTAAACGTTGTAGGAGCGGGCCGTGCCCCCGATGAACGAGTTACAATTCTCCCAAATCTCGCGGGCCGCGGCCCGCTCCTACGATGGCATTTTGCATAACTTAATAGAAGCGCCCTACCCGACTTTGGCCCTATAACCCGCTGGGGAGTTTGCTGATGGTTAAACCCTTAATCCTAAAATTTTTATTCTGTCTGGCACTATGTTTTGCCGGTCAGGCGTTAGCTGTCGATCAAGCGGATCTATTGCCCGCCGATCAAGCTTTTCAGTTCACATCCAAAGTGAAAAAAGCCGACAGGCTGGTGCTGTCCTGGGATATTGCAAACGGCTATTACCTGTATCGTAACAAATTCAAATTTACCTCATTGACTCCCGGCATCAAAGTGGGAGAACAGAGCTTTCCTCCCGGCCATGCCAAGCACGATAACTTTTTCGGTGACGTGGAAGTTTTCCGGGATCATCTTGAGGTAGAAATCGCTGTCCAGCGTCAGGACCCGAAACTGAATAAACTGGAATTAGAAGTTAATTTTCAAGGCTGCGCTGATGTAGGCCTTTGCTATATGCCCGTTCAACAATCCGTTTCTTTCGATTTACCGGATGAAGATTTCAATTGGTGGGCAATAACTTCCGCTTTCGGCAATTTTCCGCCCTTTATCTCGGAACAGAATAGTATCGCCGCATCGATAGGGAACAGATCGTTGTGGTTGATTATCCTGAGTTTTCTCGGTTTCGGTTTGTTGCTGGCTTTTACTCCGTGTGTGTTCCCGATGATCCCGATTCTTTCCGGTATTATCGTCGGCCAGGGTAGTCGGCTGACCACCCGTATGGCCTTTATGCTGTCTCTGGCTTATGTTCTGGCTTCCGCTACGGCTTATACGCTTTTCGGTGTATTGGCCGGTCTTTTCGGCAGCAACCTGCAATCTTTTTTCCAAGAGCCCTGGGTGATTGGTGCTTTCAGCGGGATCTTTATTTTATTGGCCTGCTCAATGTTTGGTTTTTTCCCTCTGCAAATGCCTACTGTTATACAAAGCGGAATCGCAAAAATCAGCGCCAAACAACAAGGCGGGAGTCTGTTGGGTGCGGCAATAATGGGTATGCTTTCCGCTTTGGCGGTCGGTCCGTGCATTACCGCTCCATTAGCGGGCGCACTGATCTACATCGGGCAAACCGGTGATGCGATGCTGGGCGGATTGGCGCTGTTCTCATTGGGGATAGGCATGGGAATACCGTTGCTTATTATCGGAACTTCCGCCGGAAAACTATTGCCTAAAACCGGCATCTGGATGAATGTCACGAAGGCTGTTTTTGGCATAGGATTGCTGGCAGTTGCTGTGTGGCTTTTGGGGCGCATCCTGCCGCCGATATTGACTCAAATGCTTTGGCTGGCGTTGCTGATTGTTCCGCTGGTGTATCTGGGTTGGAAAAAGCTTTGGAAAGGAGCCGGATTGGTCGCATTGACTTATGGGCTTTTTTTACTGGTAGGCGTCTTCACTCACCAGCAACGCGACGCCATGCAGCTTTTGTGTACCGCCGCAATCGCCTGTGAAGAACAACCGTCGCTGCCGTTTCAAAAGATCACATCTGCCGATGAGTTACAGCAAATGCTGGCCGAAGCGCATCTGCAAGGGCGTGGCCTCATGCTTGATTTTTATGCCGACTGGTGCGCATCGTGCAAGGAAATGGCGCTTTATACGTTTTCCGACTCCGCAGTCAGGGAAGTTTTATCGCCGATGATGCTGGTACAGGCGGACGTTACCCAAAATTCACAGACAGATCGGGCATTATTGAAAAAATTTAACCTGCCTGGACCGCCGGCAATACTTTTTTTCGGCCCCGATCAACAGGAACGCACTGCTTACAGGGTGATCGGTTATTTGCAGAAGGATAAATTCCTGGACATCGTTAACCGGGTTTTTAATCGGCCGCTATCTTAGCGTTTAATCTTTATCCGCCGTTTTTTTCCGAAATCAAAGCCACAATTGGGAAATTTTCATTGAACATAATAGTCAAGCTTTTTATTGCCGGTTTAATTTTATTAGCCACTTTCGCTTTGACCTCAGCGGCCGTTGCCGAGGTTAATAAAGGCGTTGAATCTGCCGACATTGAAGCTTTTGTTCGCGATGGCTGCCCGCATTGCGCTAAAGCCGAAGTGTTTTTGCAGACCCTTAAACGGGAACAACCGGCTCTGAAGATCGTCATTCATGAAGTGTCGCATGATCCGGCGGCATTGGAGCAATTACAGCGTTTTGCTAAAAATCAAGGTACAAGTACCGTCAGAGTGCCCGCTTTCCAGGTCCGCGGCCAATTAATCATCGGCTATTCCGATGAGATAACAACTGGACAGCTGATTCGCGATGCGTTAACGCAGGCTCGTCCGGCTCAAACTGCGAAAATGGCCGACACTTCGGGCAGTTGCGAAGCCGAACAAGCATTGTCCTGTGAAGCTGTAGCGGAACCGACGGCCCCGCCAACGCAAACTTTTACCCTTGATTTTTTTGGCCGCAAATTGTCGTTGAATGAAGTCGGTTTACCGCTGTTTACCTTATCCATGGGCTTGTTGGACGGCTTCAATCCTTGTTCCCTATGGGTATTGATCCTAATCATTTCATTACTTGCGCCGATGAATAACAGGCCCCGAATGCTCGCTATTGCCGGCACTTTCATTGCTATTGAAGGCCTGGCTTATTTTATTTTCATGACAGCCTGGCTTAATCTTTTCTTGCTGATCGGCTTGTCCCGTATTTCGGAAATAGTTATTGCAATCATTGCCCTGTTGGCCGGCTTGATTAATCTCAAGGACGTCTGGTTTCATGGTTACGGCGTTTCACTGTCGATTTCAGAGAGCGCAAAGCCGTGTATTTATGCCGGAATACGGCGTATTCTCCACGCGCAAAATCTTACCGGCGCACTGGTTGGGGCGGTGATACTGGCTGTTTTAGTGCAGCTTGTCGAATTCATGTGCACATCGGGTTTTCCCGCGCTATACACGAAGATTCTGACGCTGAAACAGCTCGATACCATGAGCTATTACAGCTATTTGTTGCTTTACAATCTGGCTTATATGTTCGATGACGTTATTATTCTAGCGATAGGCGTCATCACCTTGAGCCAGCATCGGCTTCAGGAAAAGGAAGGCCGTTGGCTTAAGTTAATCAGCGGTCTGGTAATGGTGGGGCTTGGCATTTACTTGGTAATAGCGCCGGCTTGAATTATTAAATCGCCCTCAACAAGGAAGTCTTGTATAAAAACCGGGCGGAGTTTCCCAGCCTCATTATCCCCGACAAGAAAGCTTTGGAAACCGATCTCTTCCGCTTTTATCCAGCACAGCAATCGCTTCCTCGCAGCCGATTATATTTTCCTTATTGTTAAGGATATAGACGGCCAAACGCTCAACAGCCTGCCAATGAGCAGGCGAACTTATGAATTGAAAGGCTTGCTCAAACAGCTCAGCCATCTTTTCTTCATGGCGGCTTCTGGCCGGGATAAAAATATCCAAGTACTCATACACCTTTTCAAGATCGGATGTGCCGCCGTAATAATGCAAGGAATTGATGTTAACCAGCCGGGCATTGAACTGTTCATCATCACGAAGAGCCACATGTTTTGCTTCCGCCAAAGGCCCGATCAGCAGGTTAATCATATCCGCCTCAAAAGCGGTCTGATACGCATCTTGCTCAGCGGCTGAGAAATAATGGGTACTTTCAATCAACGCAATCGGTAGGCTGTGAATCAGGCGGCCTCCTTCCACGACTGCGGCAAAATGATCATAAGCTAAGCGACTATCCAAAGAACTGTCTTTTTGGTGATCCAACGCCTTAATGGTGATTTGAAAATACACAGGCGGCAGTTGCTTCTGTTTATTGTAAAGATAAATGGCGCTTGCGTGACCGGCCTCATGGAAGGCGATTTGTCTGAGCAAGTCTTGATCATCAACGGGGCAAGATATATCGGTTTGATAATTTCGTTTCATGATTCCACCTGTAAGCCAAAAAGATGCGGCCAGGGCTGCTGACCGCACACAGAGGAAGGACAGTTGAACTCTAGCCCCTTTAAATTTAGAGGGATTCGCAAGAGCTGGGCATAGTCTAGTGATTAAAATAGACCTTGAAAATGCGGCAGATTGACGCGCGCGACAATAAGCCGCAGAAATTGGCATGACATGTGCTTTATTATCAGGTTTGTGCTATGAAAAATGCTTCAAAGCCGCATCAATACTGGGATTAAACAAATCATAAAATGAATTATTAAGGCATTTCACATAGAAAAACAGGGCATATGCCCTATAACTTATTTGATTGAATAGCTTCTAAATAAACAACAGGACTAACATGACTAAATCAAAGCTCATTGATCTATTAGCTAAAAAATGGCCGCATTTAGAGCGAAAAGATGTGGAATTGGCGGTTGGCTGCATCATCGAACACATGAGTAAAGCGCTGATGGCTAACGATAGAATAGAAATCCGGGGCTTTGGCAGTTTTTCCTTGCATTACCATCCGCCTTTTACCGGCCGAGATCCCCGGTCGGGGGGAGAGTTGAAATTACCGGCCCGATATTCGCCCTATTTCAAGCCGGGCAAAGACCTAAGGCAGAGAGTGGATTTACAAAGAACCACGTGCCGGATTAAACAAAAGTCTAGCTTTTAATCAATGCGGCTTAAACGAAGATCTTGTGCGAGGCTCCGAAAATATTGCCGGAAAGCGGCGGACAAGGAATTTTCCTTGCCACCGCTGATCATTAGCGCAGTGCATTCCGGCTATTGTGTAAGTTAAAGCATAGCCACACTCCTTCAAAAATTATTGACTACAATTTTGCCGCCCGACATCACAAAATCCGGATATTCCAGTGTCTTAAAAGCATGAACGGGATCGCCTTTCACGGCAATCATATCGGCCGGCGCTCCGGATTGCAGGGTGCCCAACAACGGTATATTCAGATGACTGCCTGACTCGGATGTCGCACTACGCAAGGCGTCAATAGCTTGCATGTCAGTCATGCGCATTATTTCCATAAGCTCCTGCGCATCAATGCCCCAAGGAATATCGGGATGCGCAATTTCAGCGCCGTATAAAAACTTACCGCCCAATGCAGCCAAAGTGCGGGCATTGTCAGCTACAGCCGGACATTTCGACAAAATATCCAACGTGGTGACTGTTTTTATGTTCCGCTCCACTGCTTTTTTCAGCAAGGCTTCGGGAATAACGGAGCAAGGAATGTGCGCCCATTCATCAATGCCTGAGTCAACGGCAATCTTTGCGCCTTTTGCTTCGCCTATATGCGCCGTCACTTTACGCCCCTGTTTATGGGCTTCATCGACAATCGCCCTAACAATGTTTTCCGGCAATAAAGGCCGATTGTTTTTTGAATGAGGATGATCTTGACCTGAGTCAGTGTGATGATGCTCCGAAGCCCAAGGCGAGCCCGCCTCGCCGCCGGGTTCCAACGCGACCTTAATCACGACCGCGCCGCCGTGAATAAGCGCACGCACGGTTTCCCGCGCTTGTCGTTCTGTAGAAACGGCTATGGCGATATTTTCAGATCCCAATTCCGGAATCGGGTAACCGCCGGGTGCGGTAATAATCGGCCCGGAAGTCAGCACACGCAAGCTGCCGTCGCCGCCATAAGGCTTGTGCAATGGCCCGCCGACATCCCGAATCGTGGTAATGCCGTGCTTTAAAACAATATCAGCCGGAACGTGTTGAAAGCCAATATGGGCATGTAATTCGATAAAACCCGGCAACAACGTTGCATCGCCCAAATCAATGACTTTTGCAGTGCTGGACTTGAATGCTTCACGGGCGTCGATTTTGGCGATAAGCCCACCGACCACCAATACCGAGGCATCAGTCCTGATGCTGTTGCCGTCGAAAACCCGTGCGGCATGGATAAGAACGAGGGGTTGTTCCGATTCCTGGGCCATAACGTGGCATGAGACGCCGCCAGTTAAGGCTAAAAACAACAAAAGTTCGATTAGGAAAAGTATTTTCGTTATCGCGCGATTTTGCGTTTCATCTACTTTTAAACAGAGTGTGCGCATGTTCAATCAATAAAGGTGTTAGAAATGTTCAAAGCAAGCTTTGAACTCCGGGGTTTATGAAGGAGTCCAAAGCTTGCTTTGGATAATTGCCAAGCTACGACTAGCTGGAGCTTTCCTATCGCGCCTACGCGCCGCATGAGCAAAGACAAGAACGAAAGATAAGCAATTGATTCCGTTTACTTAAAAACTCCAATGTAGGGCGTGCCGTGCGCTCCTTGGATCTTCAAGGCGCGCACGGCACGCCCTACCAACTGAGCAGCTACGGTTAGTAAGTAATTTCTATACCGCCATAAAATGAAAGCGGCACGCCGGCATTCAACATCGCATCGGTCGCCGTTGCGGTATTCATGATATTGGTATTGGCAACGTATTTGGTATCCAACAAGTTCCGGCCTTCGAGAAATACTTTGTAATGATTATTCGACCAACCGGTACGCATGCCGAGCAAACCGTAAGAATCGATCTTATAAGTATTCGCGTAGTCTCCCCAGCGCTTACCGACCACATCGAAAGTCGGCCCGATAAAATATCCGCTCGCATGGTGATAAAGGGCTTCACCTTTTAAGAAATATTTGGGTGCCGCCGGTAAAGCGTTGTTCGCGTAAGTGCGGTCATTATCAAAACTGAAATCGTTGATCGTAAAGTTCAGCATCGGTTTGATCGTGTGCGTGGCTTTTCCATCCAGGGCAAAGCTGCCGCCGATTAAACCTTCAACTCCAGCATGAATGGTGTTATTGAAATTCGACGCAATAGCGGAACCGCTTGGAGGCGTAACGGACAGGATCTCGTTATTAAGCCACGAGTAATACAGCGACAAATCCCACATCACATTGTTTAAGCTGCCGAGTTTTTGATTGCCGCGTGTACCTATTTCGACCGATGTGCCTTCCATTGCCTTGAGACTGGTAGTGCCTGACCCGGCGGTAATGTTATCCGATATATTGTAGTTAGTCGGCGGCGCATATAAACGGCTGACGTTGCCATAAAGACTGGAACTTTTAGTCAAGTTATACATCAAGCCCAGACTCGGATTAATGCCCGCGTAGTCATTGCTGGGGTTGCCGCCCTGAGGATAAAAATTGGGTGTGGGCGCGAACAGAAAATTAGGTTGCAGATCTTGAGGAATCGGCAATCGTCTATTATCGACTGCACGGTGTGCAAACACGCCTTGCAACGCGGGCGTCAGCGTCCATTTATCGGTAATATGCCAGTGATCCTGGGCAAAAATTTCGATATTATCGGCTTTCTTGGTAATTTGATTGGTCATCGGCCCACGTATGCCGCCGTTATTGGTGTAATTGCCGCCTTTATCTGAATTGGTGCCGAAATTCAAACCCAGCAATAATTCGTGGCTGTCCAGGCGCAGATTGTAGCGGGCCGATGTGCCCCAGTCCTGCTGATTGGAATCGACCAACAGGCTGAACATATCGTTCATCCCGCCGTTAACATTCGGCAACATCACCTTATCGACAATAGGATGATAAAGCTGCTGGTTTTCAAAAGAGAAACCGATGTCCAGGGAGCTTTTGTTATCAATAGTCCATGTAGTTTTGTTGGCGACACGTTCAGTCTCGGCATTCAACTGATAATTGCCGCCGACTGCCTGTGCATTGGCTTGGTAAGGATCGGCGTTGAACTGTGCTCGCGTCAACTGCCCCGGCAACTGCTGATTATTTTTAATGTAGCTGACAAAAGTGCGGTTTACGATGGAATCGGAGATTTGCCAGCCGAAGTTGCCGTATAAGCCGAATCTGTCCTGCTTGTTATGGTCGCGGAAACCGTCCCATTCTTTGCCTTCGACGGTCAACAAGCCGTCGAAACTATCATTAAAAACCTTGCTGACCATTCCGCGGCCGAGGAACTGGCCGAAGCTTCCGCCGCTGAGCGCAAGCCTCGCGGTCGGACTGTCATGAGCGGTGGGCGAAGTAAAATCGATAGCGCCGCCCAAAGTACTGGCGCCATACTTAAACGCATTGCCGCCGCGTGCAACGGTGGCAAAACTTGAAGCCAGCGGATCGATCATGCGGTTGTGGTTGTTGCCATCAGCGGCTGTGACCGGCAGTCCGTCTTGCAGCAATTTAACGCCGCTACCGGCAAAGTTGTTGGCGTCCAGATTCGAACCGCGGCTGGTAATAAATACTTCGTCGTTGCCGCTTTGGCTAGTCGCCCAAACGCCAGGCACATAACGAAAAAAATCCGCCACACTGGATACGTTACGGTCATGCAAATCGTTGATATTGACCAAGCTGACGCCGCCCGGCGAAACAGCAACTTCGGCACTTGCAGCGGCGAGTTTATGGTCACTTTTTTCCGTTACTTCCATTGTTTTAAGTACGACCGGGGATTGTGTTTTGGTCGGTTTTTTCTCTGCATTAACTGTTTTCGGCGGCTCTTTTGCTAGTGCTATGGAGCTGTAATTAAACAATAAAAAGGACGTAAACAGTGGACCGCTTAACTGTAAAAGCGTAACAGGCCGATTGAAGGGTAAACACTTCATAATGATTCCAACGTAGTCAAAGAACACACCTCAGTATTGGCTGAGAATTTTTGATTCGACAGTCAAATCAACATTTAGATTTGGCTTGAATATAGTGCGAAGATACTACCCAATACCGGCAGCGATTTCCTCGCGCATTCATATGGCAAAAGGAGTATTTCTTATGCCATAAGTAGGATTGCGCGATATGCCTTGGTTTCTTCAAGTTAGTGTGTGATATGACCTACTATTCAACGAAATGTGTTTTATTGCTCCCGAAAGCAAGCCTTAAGGCTTTGAAAACAATACCGTAACAAGTCAAGGCGTAGTTTGTGCTTAATGGTATGGATAGTTTTATAATCCAAAAGCAAGACAGGTAATAATGGAAACAAAGCAAGCAACAAGACGATGGCGCATAAGCAGCGACGAACTAGACTTCCACCAACAAAAAAACTGCCTGTATCAATCCTTACCGGAAAATTTAGGTGTGGGACACTCAGCCATATTCCAGATTGATCAAGACTTAAGCTATATAGAAACCCGTTACACGCCGACGAAAGACCTCGCTGTTTTGAACCGCTTAGAATATCAGGAGCCGCGATTGGTGGTTACACTAGGCTTAAAAGGACAATCCCGTTTTGCCGGAAATAGCGGTGATGAACTTGTTTTTAACGAAGGCTACACCTCTATAACAACAATCCGATCAAGCATTGGCGAACGACAATACCAGGCGCATAAACCAACAATGCAACTTCGTTTCTGCATGAATAAAAATTGGCTGGACAGGTATTTTGGTGAAAATAAGTCAGCACAGTTGTTTAGCAATAACGGCATGCAATTATTAAGCTATCGGCCAATCTCTCCACAAGCATTATTCGCCGCGCAACAGTTATTGAACGGCAACGAATCAAGGACTACAAACCGGATATTCATGCATGGACAAATCATGTCCCTGCTGGCGTTTGAGTTAGGCCATCTGGGTAAAGACAATCGTCAGAACTCAGCGGGATTTAATCAAAAAGACGCCGCTATCGCAAAATCGGCACGGGATATTTTATTTAATGAGTTCAAGAACCCGCCGTCAGTGGAAGAACTGTCAAAGCGGGTGGGTACCAACCAGTTCAAATTAAAAAAATTATTTCATCATTTTTTTAATAACACGCCTTATGGTTTGCTGTTGGAAATACGGATGAATAATGCCTATCAGTTGCTCGAATCGAAACAATGTCAGGTGGCTATTGCCGCAGACTTGGTGGGTTACAGCCATGCCAGCAACTTCAGCGCTGCATTCATAAAATATTTTGGAATTTCACCCAAAGCCATCTCAAAAAATACCAAGATAACTCACAACAAATAACTAACGCTCCAGAGTTCAGTTTCTCCCTATAGAACAGCTATACGCCATTCATTTAAAAAGCCTTAAAACCACAGCATCCAAAGGCACAGTCCTTTACCTATTAGATTATTGATTTTTGCCTCCTGCCTATATATTCCGGTAAGAAGGGGCGTGCTCATCAAAAGAATAGCCGCCCAACACTTCCTGCATGAAAAAACGATCCATCATCCTGTTCTACTCGGTTTGGCAGATGACTTTACTGTTATTCATTCCTACGATACTTCCATGAAATGTATTTAAAGCTACAATAGTTTTTTATTAAAAGCCCAAGCACAGATGGATGTACAGAAGAAAGAATGAAATTCCTGATTATTGACGATGATGTCGTTGAGCGCTCCCTGACCAAGGAAACGTTGCGCAATAAATTCACCCATGCGGATATCGTTGAGGTCGGCAGTCGCGAGGCCTTTGATGAAAAAATGACAGGAGCCGATTTTGATCTGGCGATTATCGAATATAAGCTCGGCTGGACGGATGGATTAACTTTATTTAAGGAAATCCAATCCCGCTACGTTTATCTACCCGTGATCATGTTGACCGGCTATGGCAACGAGGATGTAGCGGCGACCGCAATCAAGTGCGGCATGGCGGATTATGTCATCAAGTGCAATCGCCATTCTTTGCCCGACGCGATAGAACAAAGCCTGCTCGACGCAACAAAAAGAGATTATTGTAAAGAGGGAAACAAGGATGCTCTGTTATGTGAAAGATGGGATCTTGCTATCTCCCGATTGACATCCGATTTCGCTTACTCGATGCGTATTTCGCCGGATGGCAAACCGATATTCGAATGGGTCACTGAATCTTTTAAACGATTTATCGGCATCAACGGCATCCCTCATCGCGAGTTAGATGAACAGATTCGCGATTGGGACTTACCTATCCATCCTGATGATCTATCGATTGTTCAACATCGGTTCGAGAAGCTGCTGGAGGGTTTTGAAGATACCTCAGAGTACCGGATTATCACTAACGAGGATAAAGTATTTTATTTCAGCGATCATGCATTGCCGATCCGCGACTGGAGAAGCGGCAAAGTGGTCCGTATTTACGGCGCTATACAAGATATCACCGGTCGTCGTAACGCCGAAGACAAATTGAACCTGATACAGCACGCCATCGATTCCAGTATAAACGGCATTATCATCACCGGTCTGGCTGATACCGACTATGCCATTGTTTACGCCAATGCAGCTTTCTTACACATGTCCGGATATTCCATGCAGGAATTGTTAGGCCGTAATTGCCGTATTCTACAAAATAACGACAGGGAGCAACCGAACATTGTTGAATTACGCGCTGCCTTGGAAAGTTATCGCGATGCTTATGCGATTTTGCGCAACTATCGCAAAGACGGCAGTCTGTTCTGGAATGAAGTTTATATCTCGCCCATACGCGATAAAAGAGGCCGGATCACTCATTACGTCGGCGTGCAAAACGATGTGACTCATCGTATCGAAATGGAAGACTCGCTGAGTAAAAGCGAAGCGAGGATGCGCTCTATTTTCAACAATGTATCTGATGGCATCATCATTATTGATGATAATGGCATCATTGAATCGCTTAATCCGTCTTTTGAAAGGCTTTTCGGTTATTCCGCCGAGGAATTGATCGGTCATAGCATTAACAATTTAATGCCCGAACCCGACCGAAGCCGCCATCATTCTTATTTAACAAACTATCTGAACAGCGGCAAAGCTAAAATAATCGGCATCCGACGTGAGATAAACGGACTCAGAAGAGACGGTTCTGTTTTTCCGATGGAACTGGGCGTCAGTGAGTTGTACGTCGATCAGCGTCATTTTTTTATCGGCACCGCGCGTGATATAACGGAACGCAAGCATACAGAAGAAGCTTTGCGTAAAAGCGAGGAGCGCTATATGCTTGTCGAACGCGCAATCAATGACGGCATTTGGGATTGGAATATCCTTACCGGCGAGAGCTACCATTCGCCACGTTGGCTGGAACTTTTGGGATATCAGGAAAGTGACTTGCCCGGCGCCTCTTCCAGTTTTTTCGATCTTGTCCATCCCGATGACAAGGCTGTCTTCTCTGAGGATTTACGTCGGCACCAGCAGGGAAACGCTCCGTTCTGCGCAGAAATCCGGTTGCGCCATAAGGATGGCAGTTACCGATGGATACTTTCACGAGGCGATACTATCCGCGATAAAAGTGCCCGTGCGGTACGCATGGTCGGCTCCATTATTGATATTACCGACCGTAAACAGCACGAGGAAGCGCTACGAAATTTATCCAGTCACTTGGTGTCGGCACGGGAAGAAGAAAGAACGCGAATTGCACGGGAGGTTCATGATCAATTGGGCAGTATTCTGGCAGTTCTCAAAATGGATTTAAGCTGGTTAGCTAAACAATTGCCGGAAGATTTGCTCAACTGCCATAAAAAAGTCGCTGCAATGAATCGGCATCTTAAAGATGCGATTCAGTCAGTCAGAAAAATCATTACCGATCTCAGACCGAGTATTTTGGATGATTTTGGCTTATTAGCCGCCATAGAATGGAAAATAGATGAATTTAGACAGCAAACCGGTATGCAATGTGTTTTAACCGAACCGGAAGATGATATCGTGATGGATAAAAACAGGGATATCGCAACTTTCCGGATTATGCAGGAAGCATTAATTAATATTACCCTACATTCCGGAGCTACCAAAGTAGCTATTGATATTGAAACTGGTGCAAATAAATTGATCATAAAGATAGCCGATAACGGCTGCGGTATGACGAAAGCACAAATGCATAACTCCGGTAAATACGGCATTCTGGGCATGCATGAACGCGTACGTCATTTTGGGGGAGACCTCGCAATCGTCAGTAGCCCCGGAAAAGGAACCACACTGGTATTAAACATGCCTCTAAACTCACCCGAAAGCGGTCGCTATAATGATTAAAATAGTTATCGCCGATGATCATGCCATCGTCAGAGAAGGATTGAAGCAAATTCTCTCCGATGTTCCCGATATGGAGATATTCGGCGAAGCGAGTTCGGGTGATGAGGTGCTAAAGTTTATTCGGGATGAGGGCTGGAATATCATGCTGCTCGATATCGCCATGCCGGGTAAAAACGTGCTGGAATTGATCAAGCTGGCAAAGCATCAATCTCCGCAATTGCCTATCCTGATTCTAAGCATGTATCCGGAAGATCAATACGCCATCAGAATGCTGCGCGCTGGCGCGGACGGCTATCTCACCAAAGAAAGCGCGCCTGAGCAATTGGTGTCAGTCATTCGCAAGGTTGCCAAAGGAGGAAAATATATAAGCCCGACGATGACTGAAAAACTGATTGCGGAATTGAATCCAAACCAGGAAAAACTTCTGCATACCACGCTAACCGACCGTGAGTTTCAGGTTTTTCGCGGCATATGCGAAGGTATAAGCATTACTGATCTGGCCCGGCATATGGCGCTTAGCGTCAAAACAATCAGCACCTACCGAAGCCGCCTGATGACAAAAATGAACATGTCTAATAACGCCGAAATCATCCATTACGCGATTAAGAATAACTTGCTCAATTAAAGCTTCGCAGGGTTTGCCTATTGTCCTGACCTGCCAGTGATTGGGCCACGGTAACAGCAACGCAGACTGATGCGGATAACATCCCTTATGCTATGTAGGTAATATCCTACAAAATATCTCCTGTAAACCTTATACGTTTTATAGCACTCCACTGATTTCTAACGTCTATGATTTCCGCAATAATACGTTGTCACTTATTAGAGAATCGTTTCATTCATGGATGCACCTTTTAAGCTTGGTCAAAATAACATGGCCGTGTTATTGGATGTTCATGACATCCTGATGACCTGGAATACCGACGAAACCCTGGTATTACAACGAATTTGCGATAAATTATTATTCTCCTCTATCTCCTTTGACCTGTTCTGGGGCGGATTGATAGGACAGGATGCCGCGCTATCAGTAGCGGGGGCTGCCGGCAGCGGAGCCGAACATATCCATGGTATAACGCTGGAGTATAAAGATACCTCCTTAAATGTCTCGCTCAGGCAATGCATCGACACCCTTTCCCCCGTTTATTTATCCGATGGCTTAACAGCATTAAACACTCGATTAGCTGATGCATTGCTACCGAAAAGCCGGCCATCATCCGTTAATATGTCTCCATTGACACTGGAGAACCGTTGTATCGGCGTACTCTGAAATAATTCCCGATAGACAGGTTGAAAATTGATCATTCATTTATCTCCGACCTGGCAAGCGCCCCAAATAATGCGGTCCTTACTGCGATGGCGCATAGTTTGGGATTAGAGGTCATTGCAGAAGGTGTCGAAATAGTCGAGCAATTAAAATTTCTGAACATGCATGACTGTAACGATGTGCAGGGCTATTTGTGGGCTACCCGGTTCCTGCTAAAGAGTTTACTCAGCTATTACACAGATTATCCTCCGAAGAATCTGCATTAATAAAGACGCTTCATCCAAGCGGAAGTATAGGACCAAACAGTGATAAAACCCGTTCCGCCAGGAGGCAGGGTTAGCTCTATCTACAAAGGTAAAAGTTCAATCAGTTTCAACTTCAAACACCGGCGCGAGGGAAGCCGGCGAATATAACTATAAATTAACCCTCGACAAAAACTTAGAAGATAACCCATGAAAATTAATATGCCGGTAACCAACGTGGAATTCACTCTTATGGAGAGTGATTGCATTGTTTCAAAGACAGACCTAAAAGGGGCTATTACCTACATCAACGAAGACTTCATCAGAATCAGCGGCTTTACCAGGGAAGAGTTGATCGGTGTCTCGCACAATGTTGTGCGCCATCCGGACATGCCGACCGAAGCCTTCGAGGACTTGTGGAAATCGTTAAAAGCAGGCCGCCCCTGGACCGGGCTAGTCAAAAATCGCTGTAAAAACGGCGATTATTACTGGGTGTTAGCCAATGCCACCCCTGTATACGAAAACAACCAGCTGGTCGGCTATATGTCTGTCCGTAGCAAACCTATTCCGGCACAAATCAAAGCGGCAGATAATGCCTACCGGCAATTTCGTGAGGGCAAAGCCGTCAATTTGAAAATACAGGACGGAAAAGTCGTCAAATCAACTTTGTTTAGAGGAATTAATGTGTTTAAAAATCTCACCATCAACGCCCGTTTAACTACAGTTATCGCCATCATGTCGATTCTGTTATTGATCGTTGGCGGAATGGGCTTGTTCGGCATGAGTAAAGCTAATGACGGCCTGCGATCGGTGTATGAAGATAGAACCATTCCGATGAACCAGATTGCCACTATCCAAAAATTGCTGTTAACCAACCGGCTACGCATTACCGCCAGCCTATCCACCTCGTCAGTCGAAGAGGTCAAGAAAAATACGGCTGAAGTGGAGCAAAACATCCAGGAAATCACCAGGATCTGGTCAGCTTATATAGCGACCTATTTGACGCCGACAGAGAAAGTTTTGGCGGAAAAATTCGCAGTGGATAGAAAGCATTTTGTGGCGGAAGGCCTGAAACCGGCTATCGAAGCCCTGCGCGCCAGTGAATTCGCACAAGCTAACAAGATTATTGAAGAAAAAATACGCCCTCTCTACCAACCGGTAGGCGAGGATATTCAGAATCTTTTGCAGTTGCAGCTTGATGTCGCCAAGCAGGGGTTCGAGGTAGCCAACTCGCGCTATAACAACATCCGCAATATTTCCATCGGCTTGATCTCGGTGGGTATCGCGCTGATTCTTGGGTTGGGTAGAACCATGATTCGCTCCATTGTGCGTCCGCTTAACAGCACCATCGAACACTTTGGCCAAATCTCTCAGGGTAATTACAGCAACGCTATTGAAATCGAACGTCAGGACGAAATCGGCAAAGTGATGGAATCTCTTAAATCGATGCAGACCAGGCTCGGTTTCGATGTTGCCGAGATCAAACGTATCTCCGATGAGAATCTCCGTATTAAGATTGCATTGGACAGCATCTGTACCGGCGTGATGATTGCGGATAATACCCGCAACGTCATTTATGCCAACAAAGCGGTGCTCAATATTCTTGGTAAAACCGAAGCGGATATTCGTCAGATCGTGCCGAATTTCTCTATTGCCGATTTGCAGGGTACAAATATTGACGGTTTTCACAAGAATCCTTCGCATCAGAAGCAATTACTCGCCACTTTAACCGACACCTATAAAGCCAGTATATTGCTCGGCGACCGTACCATGGTGGTGACTGCCAACCCAATGGTCAACGAACAAGGACAACGGCTGGGCACGGTGGCGGAATGGATGGACCGAACCGCCGAGGTAACGGTGGAAAAAGAGGTAGCAGACTTTGTGGTTGCCGTTACTATGGGCGACTTTAGCAAACGTGTTGATTTAACCGGCAAGGAAGGTTTCTTGCGTGAGTTGGGTGAAGGCTTCAACCAGCTTCTGCTCGCCAGCGAAACAAGCCTCAATGAAGTGTTGCGAGTACTTGACGCCTTATCCCGCGGCGACCTGACCGAAACCATCACTGCCGACTATCAGGGTACTTTAGGGCAACTCAAGGACAGCTCCAATACCACGGTAGAAAAACTCAAAGACATCATTAGCCAAATCAAATATGCCACCGACAGCATTAACACCGCATCCAAAGAAATTGCCTCCGGTAACAACGATTTGTCGCATCGTACCGAGGAGCAAGCCGCCAGTCTGGAACAAACTGCGGCCAGCATGGAAGAACTGACCTCTACTGTACAAGCCAATAGTCAAAACGCCAAACAGGCAAATCAGCTTGCCGCTGCCGCATCCGATATCGCCAGTAAAGGCGTCGAAGTGGTTGGCCAAGTGGTTCGCACCATGGATGACATTAACGATTCTTCACGCAAGATCGGCGACATTATTTCGGTCATCGACGACATTGCTTTCCAAACCAACATCCTTGCCCTCAACGCCGCCGTCGAAGCCGCGCGCGCCGGTGATCAAGGCCGAGGCTTCGCTGTAGTGGCCGTAGAAGTGCGTAACCTTGCGCAACGCGCCGCCACGGCTGCCGGGGAAATTAAACAGCTGATTGATGATTCGGTCGTTAAAGTTGCCAGCGGCAGTAAGTTGGTCACACAAGCCGGGCGAACCATGGAAGAGATCGTCAATTCGATACGCGGCGTTACCGTGATGATGTCTGAAATCAATGCCGCCTCATCGGAACAAACAGCCGGTATCGAGCAAGTCAACCAGGCCATCGGTCAAATGGATGATGTCACCCAGCAAAATGCCGCACTGGTAGAACAAGCCGCCGCTGCTGCGGAATCCCTGGAGGAACAAACGCAAAACCTGTCGATCACGGTAGCGCACTTTAAAGTGGACGATTACTCTAACCATGCATCTCAAATCAGACCTGCCGGTTCCTTTCGTTCAGCGCCGCCACAAAAAGAAACGGCACTGCCTAGAACCAAACCAGCAACCTCGATGGACGAAGGAAGTGCCATATTGCACAAGCCATCGCAGACGGCAGTCAAACCTAAACCGGTCCTGCAATCTATTAGTGATGAGTGGGAAGAGTTTTAGTTGTCCAATATCGAGCAACTTGAAGATGAGATAAACCAGAAAATAAATGAATTAAGCGAAAGTTTTAACATTCAATATTTGTTGCGTGAAAAACTTAAACTATCCGGGATAAAGGCTAATCCTTAAAAACCAACAAACTCAACCCCGATAGCCGGACTGATAAATTCATCAACTCTTGTTTACGATACAGCATAAATGCCAATGAATATTTTCATGTCACTGTTTGACGCCGTAGGAAGCTTGCTGCCACACATCCCTGTTTAAAAAACAGCATCTGCTTTATGGTCCGAAGATGGCATATCCTGCTGAGGCATATTGTCAATTCCAAACCCGCAATATAAGAATATTTTATATATAGATCAAACATATAAGTAATTTTCCTCGCTGTCAGCTCAGATGCGGAAATGCCCATGTCATCATAAAGAAATATTAATGTAATAAAAGCCCTCTATGCTGCTGTTAACTCCAACATGCATAGAGTTCTATCAGATGCCAGATCTACGCAAAGAAATAACCGCCATCCTCGATGACAAGTTATTAACGCCGCATTTCCAACCTATTGTTTGTTTGACTCAAAAGAAAATCATGGGCTACGAAGCGCTAATCCGTGGACCCTCCGATAGCCCATTGCATAGCCCGTTTAATTTATTCACCACTGCCGAGCGCTATAATTTAAGCACTAGGCTGGAGTTTCTTTGCCGGGAGATAACGATACAACGCTATGCCGAGTTGGATATTAGAGAAAAGCTGTTTATCAATGCCAGTCCTCTAGTGCTGTTGCAACCGGAGTTTAAAAAAGGCGAAACACTCAGGCTGCTCGATCAATACGGTGTTAACCCTCGGGCGGTGGTCATTGAGTTAACAGAACACAAACCGGCCGATAACTACGAAATCATGCGCGCATCGGCCAAACACTATCGAAGCATGGGCTTTGAAATCGCGCTTGACGATTTGGGCGCCGGTTATTCAGGATTAAGACTGTGGGCGGAACTACTGCCCGAATACGTAAAAATAGACAAGCATTTTATTCACGCTCTGCATAACGATCAGGTCAAACTTAATTTTGTCCGCTCAATTCAAGGCATGGCGACTTCTCTTAATTGCAATGTCATTGCGGAAGGCATCGAAACAGAAGAAGAATTTAAAGCTATCGAAAAACTCGGCATTCCCCATGCCCAAGGTTTTTACTTTGCCAGGCCGACCGCTATCCCGATAGAAAAGATCGACAGTTCGCTATTTACTGTCAACTACGCTAAAAGCTACAAAACAGCGCCATTTAATAACGCCACCACAGCCGTTCATATCATCAGGGACATTACCCCTATTTCGGCAAAAACCAAGATTAGCGATGTGATGTATCTGTTTCATCACAATAGTGAGCTGACCATATTGCCATTGGTTGATGACAATATCGCATCGGGCATTATTTTTCGTGACAAATTTCTTACCAAATTGTTCTCCAGTCGATACGGCATTGACCTGCACGGGAAAAATTCCATAAAAACGTTTGTTGATAACACCCCGTTATGTATCGATAAAAACATGCCTATCGATTTGGTCAGTAAACAGCTGACATCGTTAATGACCAATGATTCGGCTTTTATCATTACCGATAACGGCGAATATATGGGCATAGGCACGTTGCTGGATTTACTCGCCGAATTTACCCGCCAGCAAATTGATAACGCCAAGCATGCCAATCCTCTTACGCTATTGCCCGGCAGTGTGCCGATCAATAACCAGATTAATCAATTACTGGCCAACAAAATACCCTTTAGCTTCGGCTATTTCGATCTTGATAACTTCAAACCCTTTAATGATGTTTACAGTTACGATGCCGGCGACGACATCATAAAAGCGGTTGCTAATACGCTGACTCACTGTATTCCGGCAGAGAGCGGTGTGGTAGGCCATATAGGCGGCGATGATTTTATAGTGATATTCACCTGCGACGACTGGTTAAGGCGTTGCCAAAACATATTGGAAACTTTTAAAGACATCGTACCGGTATATTACCGTGACGAGGATGTAGAAGCCGGCGGCATTCATACTGAAAACAGAGTCGGAGAAAAATGCTTTTTTCCGCTGGTCAGTCTGTCCATCGGCCTGGTAGACCCCGTATCGACCAGTCGGTGCCACTCTCATGTCGATATAGCCGATTTAGCGTCTGAAGCAAAAAAAATGGCAAAAAAAATTCCCGGCAACAGTTTATTTATTAATCAACGAAAGACTGTAAAAAAACCGGGAAATCCTCAACCCGTTCCATATAGTTCAGCAACCAAACTGCATGCGGTGAAATAGTCCCTGATACATCGTCTCTAGCGCCCTATATGGGTAAAAAAGCGTCACTTTACATAAAACGCACACTCGAAAGGTTATCAAAATGCTTAAATATATCAACTTCAAAGCCCGTATATTGCTCGGTTTCCTTGCTATCATCAGCTTGATGACGATCATTTCCGCATCAAGCCTGATTAATTTATCCAATACAGAGCGCGACCTGAATGAAATAAACGATAACCTGCTGCCCAATGCCCTGCTGATGGGACAAATGGCGCGCGATATTGTGCTGGTACAACAATTTTTAACCAATGTATCGGCCAGTCATTCTCCACAAGGCTATCAGGATGCGGAAAAATCCGCCCAGGACTTTAAACAGGGATTGTCGCAGTTCCGCCGGAATTTTATCGGCAATGCCGAAAAAACAAAGGAATTAGACATACTTGAGGCAAACTTCGGCCTGTTTTATGAAGATGGCAAGCGCATGGCCGCGTCTTACGTCAATGAAGGCGTGAATGCCGGAAATGCGGCCATGCAAGAGTTTGATCACCAATCGTACAATTTGACATCGCAAATAATCAAACTCAGGAATACTGAGATAAACGCCGCCAAGTATCGTGTCACCCAAAGTACCGAAGTTACAACTCAGGCCTCTTCAATCCTCTGGGTCATGTCTCTGGTAATCATCACCTTGGCGCTGGGCATCGCTTTGTTTTTAACCCGCCATCTCAGCAAACAAATCGGCATTGATCCCTTGTATGCCAAAGGGATCACTAAAGAAATTGCCGCAGGTGATTTGTCCCGGTCTATCCACCTGGATGCGGACGACAAAGACAGCCTGCTACATGCGATAAAAAACATGCAGCAGAAACTGCTGGTCCGCAGAACCGCAGAGCATAAAGCCGCTGAAGAAATCATGCGCCTCAAACTTGCTCTCGATAGTATCTGCACCGGCGTGATGATTACCGATAACGACCGTAACATTATTTACGTCAACAGTTCGGTAACCAATATTCTTAGTAGAATCGAAGCGGACATTCGCCGGCAATTACCGGGGTTTTCTATTACCGATTTGATCGGCACTAACATTGATGCTTTGCACAAAAAACCGACGCACCAGGCCAGGCTGCTCTCATCTTTAACCGGCGCCTATAAAACCGGTGTGCTGTTAGGCGACCGCGCCATGGTGATGACGGCCAATCCAATCGTTAATGAACAAGGCCAACGGCTGGGCACTGTCGCCGAATGGCAGGATCGCACCGCTGAAATCGCCGTGGAAAAAGAACTGTCCGACTTTGTGCTTGCCGCGACCAGGGGCGACTTTAGCAAGCGTTTCGATTTACAAGGCAAGGAAGGCTTCTTGCATGAGTTGGGAGCTGGCCTCAACCGGCTTCTAGATGCCGGCGAAACCGGCCTGAATGATGTGGCGCGCGTACTGGGCGCCCTGTCCCGTCGCGACCTGACGGAAGCCATCAGCCATGACTATGAAGGCACTTTCGGGCAGCTTAAGCACAACGCCAACACTACGGTGGAAACACTTAAAAGCATCATTCATCAAATCAAGGACGCCACCGACTGCGTCAACGCCGGGGCAAAAGAAATTGCTTCCGGCAACAATGACCTGTCGCATCGTACCGAACAGCAAGCCTCCAGTTTGCAACAAACCGCCGCCAGCATGGAAGAACTCACATCCAGCGTGCAGCATAATACCGAAAACGCCAAACAAACCAACCTGCTTGCCATTGGCGCTGCCGACATAGCCGGTCAAGGCGGTGTGGTGGTCGGCCAAGTTGTCGCCACGATGAATGATATAAAGGAAGCTTCACTGAAGATCGAGCAAATCATCTCGGTAATAGACGACATCGCTTTCCAGACCAATATTCTCGCTATCAACGCCGCCATAGAAGCCGCGCGTGCAGGCACCCAAGGACAAGGCTTTGCCGTCGTAGCCGGTGAAGTACGTAGCCTTGCGCAACGCGCCGCCGCATCTGCCGGAGAAATCAAGACATTGATTGAAGACACCGTAAAAAAGATCGATGACGGCAGTGAACTGGCCGCCAACGCCGGTTTTACCATGGAAGAAATTCTCAACGCCATCCGTGGCGTTACCGGCATGATGTCGGAAATAACCGCGGCCTCGGTTGAACAAAGCTCCGGTATCGAACAAATCAACCTGGCTATCAGCCAAATGGATTATGTGACTCAACAGAACGCCGCCTTGGTGGAGCAAGCCGCCTCCGCAGCTGAATCGCTGGAAGAACAGGCGCAGAATCTGTCCATCACTGTGAGCGATTTTAGACTGGATGACAGCCCGGTCAGTTGCAATGGTTTTTACGCTGCCGCTACGGCACTACCGGAACTTTATCCATCGCATCATAGGGAACATAAAGAACAGACTATTTGGAATACCATAAGAACTACCAAAAATAATAGCCTACACAACTTTGAAAATGCAGCGGCGGCAGCCAAAGCCAAGCTTCAACTGTTAGTTGTTGCCAATGACGATTGGGAGGAATTTTAATAATGAACACTTCTTCTGTACAGGCTACAAATTACAACCCTGGTCCTCGCGAAAAAGTTATGAAAAAGAAATTGAAGAAAAAAATATCAAGTGCAAGGCAGGATCAATATGCCTTGATAAAAAAACAAATCAATGCAATGGGATCATTGCACAAGAACGAGGGCAAGCAACATATTTTTAATGAGCAATTAACCCAACTGATCAATACGATTCCGGATGCGCTCCTGTTCAAGAATAAAGAAGGACGCAAATTGATCACTCATCAGCTGACCCAAAGTCTTTTTAAACAGCTCGATCTTGATTGGTATGGCAAAACAGATACAACACCGCCTTTAACACACAAAAACATACTAACCGATTCTGAACATAGCCGGAAGTCGCTGAAACCGGAGCTACGCCTTGCGTTAGAAAAACGCCAGTTCATGCTTTACTATCAAGCGCAGGTAGACAGCAATCGCCAAATGCTCGCTGTAGAAGCTTTACTGCGTTGGGAGCATCCGCAATATGGATTGCTTATTCCTGATCAGTTCATCCCCATAGCGGAACAATCGGACCTGATCCTGCTGATAGATGCCTGGGTGCTGCAAGCCGCCTGCGAGCAGCTCAAACTATGGCGGAGCGACCCGCTTAAACAGGATCTACTGCTTTCCGTCAACATCAGCGCCCGTCAATTTAACCAGCTCAAATTCGTTGAGCAAATGCGCCGGATACTGGAGGAAACCGGAATCGACGCAACACGGCTTAGATTGGAGTTGACCGAAAGCCTGATGTTGCACGACATCTCCAACACCATCAAAAAAATTAAGTCGCTAAAACTGCTGGGTATCCGGTTTTCAATGGATAACTTCGGTACGGGTTATTCTTCATTAAGCCATCTAAAAAAATTACCCATCGACCAGTTAAAGATCGATCAATTTCTTATGCGCGACATCGCGATCGACAGTTGCGATGCAATGATCGTAAAGACCATCATAAGCATGACTGCCAAATTGGGGATTAACGTGATAGCAGGGGGCGTAGAATCCGAATCGCAATTTGCCTGTCTAAAACATCTCGGTTGCTCGGCTTATCAAGGCCATCTGTTTGGCAAACCTATGCCGTTAAATGAATTCGAAAAGCTGGTTGACCGTGACCTGAATAAGGCAGACCATACTAATTAAGCGGCGCCGGAATACCCTACTCTGAGCAGTCAGGCTCCCGGTTTTTGAAAAATCACCGCAGGATTAGCCATGCGTATCATTTTGTATTGATTTATATAGCAATTTATAACGGTATGCACAGCGTATCTTGCGAGAGAGACTGTGAAAGTATTCATGTGGGAGGGGCTTTAGCCCCGAAAGTCGGGGCTAAAGCCCCTCCCACAATCAATAAAACAATGACTTAGAAGCCACTACAATAGTATGCGTCATATTTTCAAAAATACTTTCACAGTCTCGAGAGCACACGAACGAGAAAAATTTCTTTCAGGATCAGATCATGCCCACCAATAAATTTGTTGTTAGCAACCCCAAGCCGTCAATCACACAACTCCCCGAACAAGGCAGGAAAAAAGTCGATTTTATTAATGATTTCAAACAATATTACGTCCATTTGCTGGGCAGGGATGAAAACTGCCGCTCGCCGTATTATGCAGGGGAAGCTTTATCGCAGGCGATTCGCGACCGCTTGATGGAGCGCTGGAAAACCACCCACCAAACCTATAAAAGCAATGACTGTAGGCGCGGTTATTATCTGTCCATGGAGTTCCTGATGGGACGGACGTTAAGCAATGCGATGCTTAATCTGGGCGTAACCGATACCGTTGCCCAGGCCATGTACGATCTTGGTATTTCCATCGAAGAGTTGATCAGCAGCGAACAGGATGCTGGCTTGGGCAATGGCGGCCTGGGCCGTCTCGCAGCTTGTTTTATCGACAGCTGCGCAACCTTGCAACTGCCGGTGATCGGTTATGGCTTACGCTATGAATACGGCATGTTTACCCAAACTATCGTCAACGGCGAACAGGTCGAAAAGCCCGATCATTGGTTACGTCACGGCAACGTTTGGGAAATTGAGCGCCTGGAATATTCGCATTCCATTAAATTCGGCGGCCATACCGAAATACAGACCGATGAAAACGGCAACCAACGGCATTGCTGGATCTCCACCAGCAACGTGCTGGCAGTGCCTTTCGATTCGCCGATACCCGGTTATCAAAATGGCACGGTGAATTCATTACGACTGTGGAAGGCCATCGCTACCGAAGAGTTTAACCTGGATGAATTTAATGCCGGCGATTATGCGGAAGCCGTTGCGGCAAAAAACACCGCTGAAAATATCACCATGGTGTTGTATCCCAATGATGCCAATGAAAATGGCAAAGAGCTGAGATTACGGCAACAATATTTCCTGGCCTCGGCCAGTCTGCAGGATGTTATCGCCCACTGGACCGGGTTGCACGGCGATAATTTCGATCATTTTATTGAAAAAAGCTGCTTTCAGTTAAACGACACCCATCCGAGTATTGCGATTGCCGAATTGATGCGCTTGTTGATGGATAATCATGGTTTAGGCTGGGATGAAGCATGGGCTATCACCAAAAATACCATGGCTTATACCAATCACACGTTGTTGCCCGAAGCGCTGGAGAAATGGCCGGTTACCCTGATGCAACGGTTATTGCCTCGCCTGATGGAGATTATTTTTGAAATTAATGCCCGTTTCATGGCCGAAGTTTCCATGCACTGGCCCGCCGATAATGAACGTTTAAACAGAATGTCGATCATTGAAGAAGGCTGTCCGCAACAGGTCAGAATGGCCCACCTTGCGATAGTCGGCAGTTTTTCGGTAAACGGCGTCGCCCAGCTGCATTCTCAGTTGCTGAAGCAAGACTTGTTCAAGGACTTTTATGACTTATGGCCGCATAAATTCAACAATAAAACCAATGGCGTGACGCCAAGGCGCTGGTTAGCCGCCTGTAATCCCGAACTGGCAAGCCTGATAACGGAAACCATAGGCGATCGTTGGATTATCGATTTATCGCAACTGAAAAAGCTGGAACCCTACGCTGAAAACGCTCAATTTCGGAAACGCTGGCGCGCTATTAAACAAGCTGCCAAACAACGTTTGATCGACTATAAAAAAGTCAAACACAATACCGAACTGCATCTGAGTGTCGATGCCCTATTCGATGTGCAGGTTAAGCGCATTCATGAATACAAGCGCCAGCTGCTCAATGTATTGCACGTTATTCATCTTTATAACCGTATTAAAAAAGGCGATACAGACCGGGTGCCACGATGCGTATTAATCGGCGGCAAAGCGGCTCCCGGTTATCGCATGGCGAAAAGAACCATCAAACTGATCAATAATGTTGCACAAGTCATTAACTCAGACCCCGACGTAGGCACTCAATTAACCTTGCTGTTTTTGCCGGACTATCGCGTTTCCGCGATGGAAAAAATATGCCCCGGCGCCGATTTATCCGCACAAATATCCACCGCAGGCAAGGAAGCGTCAGGAACCGGCAATATGAAGCTGATGATGAACGGCGCCATTACCATCGGCACCTTGGATGGCGCCAACATTGAAATACGCGAAGAGGTCGGCGATGAAAACTTCTTTTTATTTGGTTTGACCGAAGAGCAAGTTGAAGCCCGGCGCGCTCATTATAATCCGCTCGACCTGATCGAACAGGACGAAGACTTGCAGCAGGTCATGCATCTTCTGGAATCCGGCTATTTCAATCAATTCGAACCGGGCATCTTCGATGACCTGATCGATTCGATAAAAAGCCCGCACGACCCCTGGATGACGATTGCCGATTTCAGGAGTTTTATCGATGCCCAAAAACGCGTTGAAGATGCCTATAAGGATCAAGATCATTGGACCAAAATGAGCATTTTAAATTGTGCGAACAGCGGTAAATTCTCCACCGACAGGACGATTGGAGAATACAATCGGGACATATGGAAATTGGAACCTCAACCGGTAAAGCGCAAATAATCGTGTCAAATTAAAAAGTATCGAAAGCCGGGCAAACAGTTTTTATTGCCCGGCTTTCGGTATCCGGTTGTAAAAAGGTTCAATCCCATCTACACTGCCGCCTTTCTCTGCCATTCATGCCTTAATTTTGGCGCGTATGGGCTTAATCAGATTCCTTTCGAGATGCCCATGGCGGACGATTTCAACAACACGCCAGTCCTGATGAGATTAATCAGGAGCTATGTTTGTGTGCTTCAATTCCTGTTCGCCTTCACGCCCGGTATTGCGATCGCCTACCTGTATACATTTCCACCTGTAAATACGCATTACATAAACTTTGGCCTGCACCATCTGGCTATCGGCATGTCAACCTTGATCAGCAGCTTTGTTACCTGGGTAACATGGCTGTGTTACCGCACATCCGGAGAAATATTTTTGCGTTGGTTGGCGTTTGGTTTTCTGGGTTTCTCTATCATTTACGCCTGCCATGGTCTATTCACCGAATTATCGAATTGCAATTTGAGCCTGTTTTTGATTTATGGCCCGGTTTCCCGCCTGGTTTTTGCCCTCTGCCTTTTGATAGGACTACTCAATTACGGCCGTCCGGCAGATCCGTCCCAAGTAACAACGCAACTGAAACCCTGGTGGACAGCCGTCATCCTGTTTCTTGTCCTGGATCTTCTTATTGCTTTGGTGTTATCACATTCCGGCCATCTTTGCCCGATCGAAATGGGTATGACGATCAACAACGAGTTTATCGGTAAACTTCGCCGCTGGCTGGAATGGGGAGCTGTAGCAGTTTTTCTAACCAACCTTTTATTCATGTTGATGCGGCGGGTTCACGGCCCCCTGATGACATTATTTATGATTTCACTGGTGGTTTTCGCACAATCCTCGATCTCTTTTCTGCTCGCCCGACCCTGGAATCATCAATGGTGGCTGGCCCACGTTATCTTTGCCGGCGGTTTTCTGATGTTGAGCTACGGTGTCATGCAAGCTTTTCTCAGCAGTCGATCATTTTCTGGAGTTTATAGCGTGGAAGATCTCATGGTGCGCCTGCATGATGCCAATATTCAGCTTGCTCGACTAGCCAACACCGATCCGCTCACCGACATCGCCAACCGGCGTAGCTTCATGGAAAGTCTGGACATGACATTAGAGCAGCATCGCCGCTATGCGATCCCTTTCAGTGTGCTGATGCTTGATCTCGATCATTTCAAACAAATCAACGACACTTATGGGCATGCGGCGGGCGATGGGGTCTTGCAGGAAACAGTGATGCGCAGCCTTGAACAGTTGCGTGCGTTGGATGTGCTTGGCCGCATGGGTGGCGAAGAATTTGCCGTGCTGTTACCGCATACCGAAGCTGCGGACGCTGTCCCTATTGCCGAACGACTGTGCGCTGTTCTGGCAGAGACCCCGATATTCTTTGATGGGCAAGCCATTGCTGTCACCATGAGCATTGGCGTGGCCGAATATTCGACTGAACTTGCCAACGGGGAGAACTTGTTGCGCCAAGCCGATCTTTGCCTCTACGAAGCGAAACGGCTTGGACGTAATAGAGTCGAAAGTGTCCTTCATACAGCGAATTTGCCGTCAGGCAATTCATCACTCAATCTGACCACCGCAAGTCAATAAACTGTCAGCCATTCACTTGTGATTGGGAATGCCCGAATATCGTTTTTTATTTCCGGAATGCAGTTCAAATTGACGGCCTATTTACGGGCATAAGCCCAAGCAAAGGTTGCGGATCATGACTTCCTCATCTGCCGGAATAATCAGCACCGGTTTGTAACCGGCCAAGCCGATTTCATTGCTCCCTGCGTCGTTGGCGGGCTGATCCAACGCAAATCCGAGAAAACTCAACGGAGCGCAGATTTTTTCACGCACTTCGGCAGAGTGCTCGCCGATGCCGCCGGTAAAAACAAGCGCGTCAATGCCACCCGCTTTGGCTGCAAAACCGCCGATGGCCGCCCTGACCTGTCGGCAGAAATATTCGACAGCGAATTTTGCGTTTTCACTGTGACTGGAAAGAAGATCATTCATTTCCGAACTTTCACCTGAGGACAAAGCCATCAAACCCATCTTGTGAAACACGACATCGCTCAATTTTTCCGGATCGTACCGCTTCGCCAGCTCCAGCATTACGCCGGGATCGAGATCGCCGCTTCGGGTTCCCATCGGAATGCCGCCCGCCGGGGTATAGCCCATCGTGGTATCCACCGATTTCAGGTTTTCCATCAGGCAAAGACTCGCGCCGCTGCCCAAGTGCGCGACGACAATTTTTTTATAAGCCACATCGCCCAAAATCCCTGCAAGCATTTCGGCAATATAGGCATAATTAAGTCCATGAAAACCGAAGCGGCGTAAACCAAGCTCATTCGGAATCGGCAGACGCTTGGACAAATCCGGCATCGTGGCATGAAAAGCCGTATCGAAGCAGACGATTTGCGGCGCATCGAACCGTTGCAGGCATAAATCCAGCCCAAGCAAATTACCCGGCAAATGTAACGGGGCAAGATCGATCAGCCCTTCCAAGCGGGAACGTTCGGTCGCATCGACCTGCCTGGCCGGATCGTTGATATCGCCGCCATGGACAAAGCGATGCCCCACCCGCTCAGGCACCTCACCCGCCAGATCGTGCAACAGCAGGTCGAACGCTTCCTTTTGGTCGCAAACATGCTCATAACGAAAATTGCGCCGCGTACCGTCAGCAGAAAACAGGCTCGCCTTGATCGAAGACGAGCCGCTGTTGATCGTTAGAACCGAGCGCTTCAATACGGCCATACCCAGTTATCAACTTCGGGCAAATCGGTGCCGTGTTCGTAAGCATAGTTGCGGCATTCGATCTGTTTGTCTTTCATGCTTTCCTTCACATGAGCGCCCGCCACACGCAAAGCAGGAATACGATTAATCGCATCAATCACCAGGCTGAAACGGTCGATCTCGTTCTGGATCGCGAGTTCCAACGGCGTATTGATACTGCCTTTTTCCTTGTAACCGCGCACATGCAGGTTCTTGTGGTTATTGCGGCGATAAGCCAAGCGATGGATCAACCAGGGATAACCGTGGAAGTTGAACAGGATAGGTTTATCCAGCGTGAACAGGCTGTCGAAATCCTTGTCCGATAAACCGTGCGGATGCTCTGTTTCAGGCGTCAACTTATAAAGATCAACCACGTTGATGAAGCGAATCTTCAGTTCGGGGAAATTCTCGCGCAGCAACACGACGGCTGCCAGCGCTTCCTTGGTAGGAATATCGCCCGCACTGGCTATCACCAGATCCGGCTCTACGCCTTGATCGTTACTTGCCCAATCCCAGATGCCGATACCCTTGGTGCAATGTTTGACCGCTGCATCCATGTCCAGAAATTGCAAATGCTTCTGTTTGTCGCAGACGATAACGTTGATGTAGTTGGTGCTCTTCAGGCAATGATCGGCAACCGTCAACAGGCAATTCACGTCGGGCGGCAGATAGATGCGCGTCACCTCCGGGCTTTTGTTGACCACTAGATCGAGAAAGCCCGGATCCTGATGGGTAAAACCGTTATGATCCTGACGCCATACGGTGGAGGTAATCAACAGATTCAGCGACGAAACAGGCGCGCGCCACGCGACTTCCTTGGACATGGCCAGCCATTTGGCGTGCTGGTTGAACATCGAATCGATCACATGCACGAAAGCTTCGTAGGTCGAGAAAAAACCATGGCGGCCGGTCAGTAAATAACCTTCCAGCCAACCTTCCAGCGTGTGTTCGGACAGCATTTCCATGACCCGTCCGTCCGGCGACAATTCGCCGCCGTCGGCATCTTCCGGCAAATAATCGGCCAGCCAGGTTTTTTTGCTGGCCTCGTATACGTCGTCCAGCTTGTTCGAGCTGTTTTCGTCCGGTCCGAACACGCGGAAATTGTTCATGTTCAGGTGCATAATGTCGCGCAGGAATTTGCCCAGAGGACGGGTGTTCTCTGCGCTGGTGGTTCCCGGTTTGATCACGCTTGCCGCATATTCGCGGCAATCCGGCATATGCAAAGCTTTGCGCAACAAGCCGCCATTGGCATGCGGGTTGACGCTCATGCGTTTCGCGCCTTTGGGTGCAAGCACTTTGAGTTCAGGTAACAAGCGGCCGTCTTGATCAAACAGTTCTTCCGGCTTATAGCTACGCAGCCAGTCCTCCAACTGCTTAAAGTGTTCCGGAGTATCGCGCACGTTACCTAGAGGTACTTGGTGAGCGCGCCAGAAACCTTCTACTTTTTTACCGTCGACTTCTTTCGGCCCGGTCCAGCCTTTGGGGCTGCGTAACACGATCATCGGCCAATAAGGACGAATAGGCTTGCCGCTGCTGCGCGCTTCCTGTTGAATGCTGCGGATTTCCAGCACGCACTGTTCCATCGTGGCAGCCATGGCTTGATGCATGCTTTCCGGGTCGTTGCCTTCGACAAAATAAGGCGTCCAGCCGTAGCCCTTGAACAGGTTTTCCAGTTCCTGATGCGAGATACGCGACAGGATGGTCGGGTTGTTGATTTTGTAACCGTTTAGGTGCAGGATCGGCAATACCGCGCCGTCTCGAATCGGATTCAGGAATTTGTTGGAATGCCAGGAAGTCGCCAGCGGCGCGGTTTCGGATTCGCCATCGCCGACCATCACAGCAACGATCAAATCCGGATTGTCGTAAGCCGCGCCGAACGCATGCGAAACGCTGTAACCGAGTTCGCCGCCTTCATGAATCGAGCCCGGCGTTTCCGGTGTACAGTGACTGCCGATGCCGCCCGGAAAGGAGAATTCTTTGAAGAACTGGCGCATACCGTGTTCATCTTCGCTCTTGTTCGGATAAATTTCGCTGTAAGCGCCTTCCAGATAAACCGGGCCGAGTATACCCGGCGCACCATGTCCCGGACCGGCCATAAAAATAGCATTCAGATCATACTTGTTGATCAGCCGATTGAGGTGGATATAGGTGAAAGATAATCCCGGACTTGATCCCCAATGTCCCAGCAAACGACTCTTAACATGCTCTATTTTGAGCGGTTCGCGCAATAACGGATTGTCGCGCAGATAAATCATGCCCGCCGCAAGATAATTGCAGGCACGCCAATAGGCGTTAATCTTATTGATTTCTTGTTCGGGTAGTAGCTTGGTCGATGGGGTGGTCATGGTTTATCTATCCAGGTTTGGTTTCATAGGAACAATTGACTTTCAATATTAGACATTCTCATTATGACGCATGTATGACAGACTCATAGCCAGGGTGCTCTTAATCCTCAAGATCATATTCTAAATTCGACAAACAATGTGGTTTTTCTTTTTTCCGGTTTTTGAAAAAATCATTTCTTTGCCCTACCCTGTTATCCGCCCCATTAAGCTCAAATTATCCATAATAAATGACAGCTTTATAATTTCAAAGCACCTTGCCTTTCCTGAAAAGAAATCCTTTGAATATTACCGAACGGGCTTTCCAACATTGATTAGCATCAATGTCTACCTTGAACATACGCTATCCAAATATATGTTTGTGTTCCAGTTGTTGAGTAATTTTTCAAAAAAGAACAACAAGTGTTGACTCGCCAAATGATAATCATTATTATTTAAACCCATGAACAGACAACTTCCCAACACTATTGAACCTTTAGACTTAACACTGTCTACAAAGCAGGATGCAACGCCGGCTTTACGGCAGCGCTTACATAGCACAGAGCTATTCAGTACGGGACGCGAGGTTGTCATTGAACATGCCGGTGAAGAATACCGGTTACGTTTAACACGTCAGGGCAAATTAATCCTGACTAAATAATTACTCTCTTAACATAATTATTACACTTTATTGTCGGCAGGTTATTTTCCTCCTACCTACCGACCTCTCCTGATCATAATCAGGAGGATGAACATGCCGACAATAAAGTGCAAAAAATATAAGTAAGAGCAGCCAGCCATTCATCGACACCTTCAAGTGTTGATAGCCAGCCAATGTCAAAGAAACGCTGCCTACCGCAGCTTCGGCAGACTTTATCCTGCCTAACATTCAGATGGTGAACTCGATGAATCCAAACAAACGACACAAGAAAGTGAGCCTTGCCAGTAACGGCGATTGCCAGGTGATACTTTGTCCTGATTGCGGCGTATTAGAAATCAATTTGGGCGAAACAGCGATACGTACCAATTATGAATCTTTACGCATACTTAGTTCAGTGTTAAATCACGCCAAAGTACAACTTGCCCAAATGAAAAATGCGTCACCAGCAAAGAATAATAATGCTCAGCGGTCAAGACTCAGCCGTATTCACTAGAATCAGGTTTTCCAATCACCAAGTCCTATTTTCCTGATAGCACTTTCGCGCTTATGTTGGGAAGCTCTAGTCATGTTGTATTACTCGTACCATCCTGGGTTGGTTACAGGAGCTTGTGTTACGACTAAAAGCCACAAATCATCAGCAATTAACAAAAAACACTGGAATAATCTAGACCTTAAAGAAATCGACAAATATTAAGCCAGACAGAAAAACCATCCCCATTTAAAGCCAGCCATCGCCTTGTGTGTGAATAGCCAGCCAAAAGCATGCTAACTACAACAAGAAGGTGTTTATGCGCTATTACCAAAATCAACGACTATTGCTGGCTATTGCCGCATTGTTGAACACACTGTGCTCCGAAGCCGGGGAAATCGCTCCACTGCAAACTCCGGCCGTGAAAACGAAAGCCGCCACAACAAAACCGTCAGCCATGCTCCAAGAGGTCGCGGTAACCGCCACCCGCAGTGAAGCCGACGTCAAGGATATTCCGGCCGACATCAGCACCCTGGATCGCAGCACCCTGGATCGACGTTTACCACGCGATGAAGCCGACCTGTTCCGTGACGAGCCGGATGTGGTCGTTGCCCGCGATTTACGCCGTTTCGGCAGCACCCGCGTCAACATCCGAGGTCTGGAGGACGTGCGCGTCGTGCAAATGGTGGACGGCGTGCGCCTGCCCGACTTCTACAACGGCGGCGGCCCCACCAACTTCACTATGTCGGGCCCGCAACTGATCATGCCCGATTTCATCAAGCGCATGGAAATCCTGCGCGGTTCCGCATCCAGTCTGTACGGATCCGACGCTATCGGCGGCGTGGTCGGTTACCGCTCGCTAAACCCGGAGGATTTGCTCAAAGGCGATGACGCTGTCGCTGTCGGCTATCGCTCCGGCTATTTCGGCGCCAACGATGGCATTTCCAATACCGGTCTGGTGGCCTTTCGCGAAGGCATCGCGGAAGGACTGATCGGCCTGTCCGGCGTACACAGCAACGAAGCCGACAATCAGGGCAAGAACAATAGCAAATCCGATAGCCGTACCGCCCCGAATAACCAGGATGGCTGGGACTCGGGACTGCTGGCCAAATTGATTATCCGTCCTTTCGACGGACACAAAATCACAGCTCAGCTGGAGGCACGCGACCAAAATACCAAGACCGACGTGTTGCGGCTTGCCAGCTCGTTGCCCAGAGTTACCAGCATGCAGGGCGATGACAATAGCCGCCGAGTACGCACTAGTCTGGAATGGGAGCATAAGGCGCCGACCCGTATCTATGATCGGTTGCAGGCTAGATTCTACTATCAGGACAGCAATACCGAAAATTCCAATACCCAGCAACGCACCAACACCTCAAGCAGTTGTTCCGCGGTTACCTCCGGCACCAACTCGTGTTTTATCGACCAGGATTTTTTATTCTCGCAAATATCCACAGGCGGTGGTCTACAGCTTGAGAAAGCCTTCGACTTCGGATCGCACACCCACCTTTTAACTTACGGTACCGACATTCGAAACGACAAAACGGAACAGCTGCGTGATATGAACCTGTTTCTCAATAACGCCGCAACACCCTCCAAAAGCCTCGCAGGCGATGTCTTCCCGCTACGGGATTTTGCCAACGGCTCGACCGACACCCTGGGATTTTTCTTCCAGGACGAAATCAGCGGCCTGTTTAGAAACAGGCTCACGGTTACGCCCGGACTGCGCTACGACTGGCGCAGGCTCAGTCCTGAGGTGGACGCGCTGGCTCAGCAAGTGTTGACGGCCAACGGCAAACAAGCCGTGCAACAAACCGACAACGCGGTCTCGCCCAAACTGGCCGCTTTATGGCATTTCACCCCGGAAGTGGCAGGCTGGGGGCAAGTGATGCGCGGCTTTAGAGCGCCCAATTATAACGAAGTAAACGGCAGCTTCCGTAATACCGCGCAACAATACGGCATCAGCCCCAACCCGAGCTTAAAACCGGAAACCAGCGTCGGCTTCGAGCTGGGGCTGCGTTACTCCTCCGATAATCTGCGTTCGCAAGTCTCCGTATTCGACAACTATTACCGGAACTTTATCGAAAACGTGCGCCTGAATTGCCCCTCTGATCCCAGCTGTATCGGCTCATTGGCGTCTACCTTTATGTCGGTCAATCAGAGCAAGGTCAATATTCGCGGCGTGGATGCACGCGGCGCTTGGGACTTTATACCGGGATGGCGAGTGGATGGCGCCGCCGCTTACATCTATGGCAACAACAATGCGATCAACCAGCCGATCAACAGCATCGATCCGACCCGGTTTTCTTTGGGGCTTGCGCACGATGCCGGCAAATGGGGCGCGGAAACACGCCTGCGGGCCGCTTTGCGCAAGACTGAAGTGAACGATACCGACGGCGTCTGGTTTCGGCCGCCCAGCTATGTGACGACCGACATTACCGCGTGGTGGCAGCCGCATAAAAGCACCCGCATCACCGCCGGCATCAATAACTTGCTGGATAAGAAATACTGGTTGTGGAGCGACATCCGTCAAGCCGATGCGACCAATCCTGTGGGTGTCGACTTTTACAGCCAGCCCGGTCGTAACGTATCGGTTGCATTGAATGTCGACTGGTGAGGATTTTCCTTCTCCCACGTAGGAACCATGTAGACCGAGCAACAGCTCTTTGTTGCCCGGCATTTTGGCTAAGGCATTTTTCACCACGAAGATACGAAGAACAGGAAGAAAAATATTTACTTACACCCGTTTCCAAACGACAACACAAGTCGTTGTGAAAGTATTTGGAAGTTCAAAGTGGCAATTAAACGTCATAACCTCGTAGGAGCGGGCCATGCCCGCGACTTGGAGGATGATTACACGCGTTGTAGCGACTTCATCGCGGGCATGGCCCGCTCCTACAACACTTAACTTAATGACAGAAGATTAATGATTTAAAAACAGTAATCGAGTAGGGCGCGCCGTGCGCGCCAAAGGGATAAAAAAAATTTTCAAGCATCAGGAAAAGCCCTTACGACGCGCCCTACAGCGACGAGAATTTTGTTCAGTAATTTATCCGCACATCCAGTTCAACTAACGGAGTAATAGAATACATGCACAAACAAAGATACTTGGCAACATTCAAACATTTAGCGTTTTTTGCCTTAGTTACGCTATGGTTTACGGTGTCGATCAGTCCTGAGATAGCATTGGCTCAGCAGGCGCCTGCTGCCAAACCTATTCTGTTCCTTGCCTCCGCACCAACGCAGCCGGGTAAATTTGAACACCTGAAAACTATTGCCGCACAGGAAGGCATACAGATTGAAGCACGCTTCCTGGATAAATTCACCGGACAGGAAAAACCCGGTGATTTCGACCGCTTCGGCCTTGTCGTTATCGATGCGCCCTATGGTCCAACCCAAGGCGTGGCCAAGGAACGCCTGGGTCCGTTGCTGCCGCAAATCAAATCGCCTTGGCTCTGGATGCAAAACGAGGCTCCTGAAGCAAAAGGCATCGACGCCATGCTGATGAAAACGCTGCACAGCTATTACAGCAACGGCGGGCGGGCTAACTTTGCCGAGTTTTTCTGCCAAGTGCATGCCCAGGTGTTTAAACACGCCACCCGCGCTTGCCTGCCGCCGCAAATCTTCCCGGACGCAGGCATTTATCATCCCGATTATACGGGACGGGTATTTCCCACGCTGGAGGACTATCTGCATTGGAAAAAGCCCAAGATCGGCCAGCCGGTCATCGCGATCCTGTTCCATCAAGCGCATTTCGCTTCCGAACTGACCGGCTTTCTCGACGACACCATTCGCCGACTCGAAGCGGCCGGCGCGGCTGCACTGCCGGTCTATGCGTCAATGATGACTAACGGAGACATCACCCGGCTTATCAGCCGCAACGGCAAAGCCGTTGCCGACGTCCTGATCAACAACCAGATCATGCTGAATGCGGAAGGCCGCCGCACCGAATTCGAGACGCTCGGCATCCCGGTCATCCAGGCGATGCCGTTCCGGCGCGGCGAACAGGCCGACTGGGAAAAAGACAACGCCGGTGTTAGCACCATGGATATCCCGTTTTACCTGGCCCAGCCGGAATATACCGGCATCACCGATCCGATCATCGCCGCCTACTCGCGCAAAGCGGACGGCGACATTGTGGCTATCGACTACCAGTTGCAGTCGGTCGTCAACAAGGCGGTGAATCTGGCCAAGCTCAGGCACTTGCCGAACGCCGAGAAAAAAATCGCCGTTTTTTTCTGGAATTATCCGCCCGGAGAAAAAAACCTCGGCGCGTCTTTCATGAATTTGCCGCACAGCATGGAAAACACGCTGCGCGCGATGAAACAGGCAGGCTATGCCACTCAAACCCCGGATCAGGCGCAACTCACCGAACAGCTGCAACGCCTGCTGGCTCCGTTGTACCGGGATGGGCAATTGCCGTCGCTGTTGCACGACGGCCTGGCCGCGCGCCTGCCGATGACCCGCTACCGGGCATGGTTTAATACCCTGCCCACACCGGTCAAAGAAGCCGTGACCACCCGTTTCGGCGCACCGGAAAAATCCGCCATGGCGATACAGGAAAACGGCGAATGGTTCTTCGTCATTCCGCGCCTGAATCTCGGCAACACCGTCATCCTGCCCCAACCGCCGCGCGGCGAGAAAAAAGACGACAAGGAAAAAGCGCTGTATCACTCCACTACCGCGCCGCTGAATCATTTTTATCTCGCCGCCTACTTGTGGGCGCGCGAGCTGCACGGCGCTCACGCGCTGGTGCATTTCGGCACCCACGGCAGCCAGGAATGGACGCCGGGCAAGGAGCGCGGACTGTCGATTTACGACTCCCCTTACCTGCTGCTGGGCGATACCCCCATCGTCTATCCGTACATCGTCGACGACATCGGCGAAGCGTTGCAAGCCAAGCGGCGGGGACGCGCCACGGTAATATCGCATGCCACGCCGCCGTTCGCACCGGCCGGACTGCATGGCGAAATCAATCGCCTCCACGATTTACTGCACACCTGGCTTAATATGACCGAAGGCGAAGTGCGCGACAAAACCCGCGACGAGATTATCCAGGTCGCCGCGCAAAACAAAATCGACCGCGACATGGCCTGGGAACCTTCTCGCATTCACGACAACTTTAAAGCCTTCGCCGACGCGCTGCATATCCAACTGCACGACCTCGCGCTGGCCAACCAGCCGCTGGGACTGGCTACCTTCGGGCTGCCTGCCGAAGCCGACCTGCGCTTGTTCACCGTCATGCAGATGCTCGGCAAACCTTTTATTGCCGCGTTGCAACCGAAAGATCCTGAAGAGATGATCGTCGGCGATTATAAAAAACTGCGCGACACACCGGTCTGGAAGCTGCTGGATAAACACGTCAGGCAAAACGAGCCTTACACCGGCGACGCCAAGGTCGGCGAGATGCTGGTCAAGGCTCGCGAATACTGGCTGAATCTTACGCAAACCAAGGAGATGGAGAACTTTCTCCAGGCCTTGCAAGGAAATTACATTGCCACCTCCTACGGCGGCGATCCGGTCAAAAATCCGGACGCGCTGCCCACCGGACGCAACCTCTACGGCTTCGATCCTTCACGCATTCCTACGCAGGCGGCTTGGGAAGCCGGACGTGCGGAAACCGAAAAACTGATCGCCCAATACCGCGAAAAACATGGCGAATATCCGAAGAAACTCGCCTTCAGCTTATGGTCGGTCGAGACCATGCGCCATTTCGGCGTACTGGAAGCGCAGGCCTTTGCCGCGCTCGGCTTCAAACCCAAGTGGGATGAAGGCGGCCGGGTTATCGGCATCGAAGCTATCCCGGCCGCCGAGCTGAAACGCCCGCGCGTGGACGTGGTGCTGTCCGCGACCGGCCTGTACCGCGACCATTTCCCCAACGTCATGCGCTGGCTGGCGACGGCTGCGGCGCAGGCCGCCGCATTGAACGAGCCGGATAATCCGGTGGCGGCGCATAGTCGCGGGATCGAAGCCGACCTGTTAAAACGCGGCGTCGAAGCCGGATTGGCGCGGCGTCTGGCCGACACACGCATTTTCTCCAACCAGTCGGGCAGCTACGGCACCGGCCTGGACGATGCGACGCTCGCCTCCGACACCTGGGGTACGGGCAAGAACGGCAAGGAAGACCGTGCGGCAGGCGACAAGAAACTCGCTGATCTTTATCTTAACCGGATGCAGTACGCCTACGGCCCGGACGAAAAAGAATGGGGCAGCCTGCCGCCGGATGCGGCAAAAGGCGTCAATCTTTATGCCGAGAACCTCAAAGGCGTGCAAGCGGCGCTGCTTTCGCGCAGTTCCAACCTTTACGGCATGCTGACCACCGACGACCCTTTCCAGTACTTGGGCGGTATCGGTCTTGCGGTGCGCAGTTTGAACGGTAAAAGTCCTGAGCTTTATATCGCCAACCTGCGCGATTCCGGCACCCCCAAGCTGGAAACGGCGGCGGGTTTTCTGGCCAAGGAACTCAAGACCCGCCAACTGCATCCCGGCTGGATAGCGGCAATGCAAAAGGAAGGCTACAGCGGTGCGATCGATATGCTGGATGCGGTGAATAATCTCTGGGGTTGGCAAGCCGTAGCGCCGGAAACCGTGCGCAACGATCAGTGGGACGAGATACGCGATGTCTATGTCAACGATAAATACCAACTGGGCATGAAGGAATGGTTCGAGAAAAACCATCCCCACGCCCAGGCGCAGATGATCGAACGCATGCTGGAAGCGGCGCGCAAGGGTTACTGGCAGACCGACGCGAAAAGCCTGACCGAGCTGGCGCAACGCTATCAGGAACTGGCGCAGCGTTTCGATGTCAGAACCGACAATAAAAAATTCAGCGAATACACTGAGGGTTTAATTAAACAGGCGGCGGAACAAGGCGTTGCGGGTTTCGGGCTAAGTGCTCTGCCGCCGCCGGCTCAGACTAAAGCCGAAGCTGCCCAGACAGCGCCCTCAGCTCCACCGACGCCTTCGAAAATGGTCACCGGACAACAGATGGTGAAGCAAACCCCGGCCGCCAACCCAAGCAAAAGCATTTACCTGAGTATCGGCCTGATCTTTCTCGCTATGGGGGCGGGCATCTGGCGGCAGCAGTATAGGTCTATTGGGCGGCATCATGGCGTTTAAGGCTATGTTGCCATTGCAGCAACTTTGCGTCGGCGGTGAGCAAAGTCGCGTTTTTGAGGATGGCGGTAGCCGCAATGAAGCGGTCCGCGGGATCTTTGTGCAGTCCTTCCAGAGCAACCGCAAATATGCCGATTTCACCGTCAATGGGATACTCAATCAAACCGGTGGCAAGAAGTTCGTCGCGCCATCGGCTGGGCGATTGCGGAAGCACCAGACGACCTGCACGGTGAAGCATTTCGCATTCCCAGAAACTGATAGCGCTCACCGCCAATTGCCAGGACTCCCATGCCGCTTGCGCGATGCTGCGCGCAGTTTTGCCCAAAGCCGCATTGTCCTGATCCATCCACACCAGTGCGTGAGTATCAAGCAAGATCACGAGTTGGCTTCCCATTCCACGTCAATCGGCGACATGATGTCGCCTTTGATTTCGACCATGCCTTTATGCAGGCCGAACGGCGATGACCGCGTTTCATCGACGTATGGGCGCAGTTCAGCGACAGGCTTGCCGTTCCTGGTGATCAGTATCGCCTCGCCGGTACGCTCGACCTCATCCATCAGCGCAAGGCAATTCGCTTTGAATTCAGATGCCTGGATAGTTTGCATAATCGTTTCTCCTGTTTATGACTGTCACCATAGTAATCAGGTTCATGCCGTAAAACAACGTATTTACCCGAGTAAAAATTTCAAACCACTTAAGGAATCCTTATGAGTAATATCATCGAAACCAACCTGTACAGCATCAGCCAATTGTTCCTGATTCCGGTCCTGCTGACCGTGATCGGCGTATTTTTTTACGCTTTCTACGCACTGGGAGCTTTCCTGTGGCAAACCGTGCAGCGGCATCGTGGCGATGCGCGCGGCTTTGAACTGCTCACCGCAAAACACAATGACCCGTCGCTGACGGTCATCGATTTGGAGACATTGGCGCTAAAACGCCTGGAAATTTCCCGCCTGATCAGCCGTGTCGCCCCTATGCTCGGCCTGGTCGCCACGATGATCCCGATGGGACCGGCGCTGAAAGGCTTGGCCGACGGACAATTGCAGGAAGTAAGCGCGAACCTGATGGTCGCTTTCTCCGCCGTCATCCTGTCCTTGATCGCCGCCAGCCTCACGTATTGGACGGTGAACGTGCGCCGCCGCTGGTACGCCACCGAGCTGGCCGAAGTGGAGCATGGCGTCAAGCAGCCGACCGCCGGGCACGATGCCGTTGCCCATGATCCTGCGGCTGTCCTGGCGGCAGGGAGCGCACAATGAGTCTGCGCCTGATGGACGATTTGGAATCCGACGATCCTATCCTGTCGGTGGTCAACATCATCGACGTGTTCCTGGTGATTATCGCTGCGTTGCTGCTGGCGGTAGCCAACAACCCGATGAACCCGTTTACCGCCGATAACGTCACCGTGATCAAAAACCCCGGCAAGCCGAACATGGAAATGATCGTCAAAGACGGCAAAAAAATCGAGCAGTACAAATCCAGCGGCAAAATCGGCCAGGGTGAAGGCGCCAAGGCCGGTGTGGCTTATCGCCTGAAGGACGGGACGATGGTCTATGTACCGGAGTAACGGAGGGGACGGTCAAATAATAATCGAGCAAAATCACAGCATGATAGCTACGCTAAGTGAAGCATTAGCTTAAAGCCGGTTGCACGCCGTTACACTGAAAACTTATACTCCCTAAGCCGGCGACCAATTCCGGCTTATTACAAATTTAAACCTGATTTAATTAACTGGAGACATCATCATGGCAAAAGTAGGCATTTTTTTTGGAACCGACACCGGCAATACCCGCAAGATCGCTAAACAAATCGCCACCCAATTAGGCGACGCGGCGGATAAGCCGGTGAATATCAGCAAGGCTTCCGTGGACGATTTGCTGGCCTACGACGTATTAATCGTGGGTTCGCCGACTTACGGCGACGGCGAATTGCCGGGCTTGAGCGCCGGGCACGACAACGAAAGTTGGGAAGAGTTTCTGCCGAAAATGATCGGCGCGGATTTCTCCGGCAAAACCGTGGCGCTCTTTGGTTTGGGCGATCAGGAAGGTTACCCGGACAATTTCGTCGATGCCTTGGGTTTTATTTACGACGCTTTCGATGAGGCCGGCGCGACCATCGTCGGCATGACCAGCAGTGCCGGCTATACCTTTAACAAGTCCAGAGCTTTGCAGGGCGACGAGTTCGTCGGACTGGCCTTGGACGAAGACAACCAAAAGGACTTGAGCGCAGACAGACTGAGCGACTGGCTGGAAACTATTAGTCCGGCTTGGAAATAATCGCGGGCACTGATCGAAGAAACCGCGGTCGGTACGAAGGGCGGCCGCGGCCAATAACACACTAAAGTCCACTCAACTAGAAACCCAGCCACCCAGCTTCTTTTGCCAGGCAGCCATCACTCAATTCATCAACTATGAGAGAGAAAGAGCATGCCGAAAAGCAATATGAGGTTAAAAAAAGCCAACACCATGACCGTCGCCAAATGGCGGCTGGTCGCGCTGTTACCATTGGGAGCCGCCTTGAGCAGTATGGCTTTAGCCGCCGATGCGGACACCAACAAGAAGACTGCCGACAAAAAAGAAGTAACGTTGCCGACTGTCGAGGTTAAAGAGAAAAAGTCCGACAACTCATCTTTGGGTTACAAGGTTGACAGTGCAAACACGGCAACCAAAACCGATACCCCGCTGATAGAAACGCCCCAATCGATCTCGGTGGTTACCAACGATCAAATGGAAGCGCAGAATGTCAGCAACATAGCCGAGGCATTGCGTTACACGCCGGGCGTACAAAGCGAAACGTTCGGTTTCGAACCGCGTATGACCCAGATAACCATGCGAGGATTCGACGCCACCTATACAGGGCTTTACCGTGACGGTTTGAAACTGGTCAATCCGGGAACTGCCGTCAGCTATAATCTTGAACCTTTCGGCGCCGAGCGCATAGAAGTACCTCGCGGCCCCGCGTCCGTGCTTTACGGGCAAGGCAGTGCCGGCGGCCTGGTCAATTATGTGTCCAAGCGGCCGACTTTCGATCCGTTCGGAACCATCAAATTTGAAGCCGGAAGTTACGATCGTCTGCAAGGCGAACTCGATGTCGGCGGCGCGATAGACAAACAAAAAACCGTGGCTTACCGCTTAACCGCACTGGGCCGCGACAGCGATACCCAAGTCGATTACGTCAAGGACAACCACATTTATGTTGCACCGGCACTGACCTGGAAGCCAAGCGACAAGACCACGGTAACCTTTTTAAGCCATTATCAGAAGGATGAAACCCAGCCTTCGCAACGCTTGCCCAAGGCGGGCACGTTAACGGGCAATCCTAACGGTAAAATACCGACCAACCGCTTTACCGGCGAGCCGGGCGTCGATCGCTATAACCGGGAAGAGTTTGCGCTGGGCTATCTGTTCGAGCACCGTTTCAACGACTTATTGACGCTACGTCAAAACACCCGTTACTACAACAACAAACTCGATGTGCGCAGCGTTTATACGGCCGGCTTGAAACCCGACCAGCGCACCATCAGCCGCTATTATTATGAAATCGACGGCAACGTAGACGGCTTTAATCTCGACAACCAGGCCCAGTTTAAATTCTCGATCGGCATACTGGCTCATACTTTGTTGGCTGGGCTCGATTTTCAGCACACCGATGCCACTAACGTACTGCCTTTCGGGGGTGCGCCGGATCTTGATATCTACAATCCGGTCTATGGAAAGACCGTTCCTGCCGCATCGCCCTATCAAAACGATGCAATGACCCAAGATCAAATCGGACTTTATCTGCAAGATCAAATCAAATTCAGCGAGAAATGGCGAGCCTCATTGGGTGGCCGCTTCGATATGGCGGACAGCGAAACCGCTGACCGGCTCGCCGGTACCCGCAGCAGCCAAAGCGACAGTGAACCGACCGGCCGCGCAGGTCTGGTGTATTTGGCCGATAACGGTTTGGCGCCCTATTTCAGTTATGCCCAATCCTTTCTTCCCGCATTGGGCACCGATGCCAATACCAGGCAAGCCTTTAAACCGGAAACCGGCGAACAATATGAGTTCGGCGTCAAATTTCAACCGAAAAACCAAAACAGTTTTATCACCCTGGCCTATTTCGACCTGACCCGGCAAAACTACCTGACCCTCGACTCCTTGACTTTCAATAACGTGCAAAAAGGCGAAGCCCATTCGCGCGGGGTTGAGCTGGAAGGCGTGGCCAGTTTCGATAACGGCTTAAACCTGACCGCGGGCTATTCCTATCTGGATGCGAAAGTGACCAAAAGCTCTTTTGCCGACGAAGTCGGCGAGCCGCTGGAATACGTGCCTAATCACAAAGCCACCTTATGGGCGGATTACACGGTGCCGTCCGGCGTCGCCAAAGGCTGGGGCATAGGCGGCGGCGCACGCTATATCGGCGCCTCGTTCGGCAACACCTATTACGCCCGGAACACCACCGAAATACCGGGTTACGTGCTGTTCGATTCCACTGTGCATTACACCTGGAAGCAGGTTCAGCTCGCCTTCAACATGCAGAACATGCTCGACAAAGAATATGTTGCGACCGCGTTCGGCGATTCTGCCACCTTTGGCGCAAGGCGCATGGTAACGGGCTCCATCAAATACAGCTTTTAAGCCAAGCGCTATACCGGTAAAGCCCGATTTACCGGTATAGCGCATCCTTCATCCCACTCTTGAACAGGATAAGCACATGAATAACGAAAACTTCATACTGAAAGCGGTAAAAACTTCAGCGGAAAAAAACCGGCAGCGTTCTCAAACTTCTGACTTTATCTTCAACGATAAAAACCTGACTCACTACAAAGAAAGCCTACTGACAGGCATTGAGCTGATACAAAAAAGCATGTCCGCGGCCGTCAAACCGTTTAGCGGTATTTTACCGCATGAACTGGCGGCTCAATTTAAAGCGATTGATTTGAATCAATCCTGCGACCGGCTTAGCGATGCGTTGGCTGAAATTGAACAACTCTACCTCAATCATGCGATTTATTTTCATCATCCCCAGTATGTCGCCCATCTTAATTGCCCGGTCGTGATACCCGCTATATTGGCCGAGCTGCTGCTGACTTCGATCAATTCTTCAGTAGACACTTGGGATCAAAGTGCTGGCGGCACCTTGATCGAACAGAAGCTGATCGATTGGACCACTGAAAGAATCGGCCTGGGTTCCCAAGCGGACGGTATTTTTACCAGCGGCGGCACGCAATCGAACCTGATGGCGATGCTGTTGGCGCGCGACAGTTTCTGTGCCAAAAAATGGCCGCATAACGACAACAAAACCCAGGGCTTGGCGCAAGATTTTCGTAAGTTACGCATTTTCAGCTCACAGATGAGCCATTTTAGTGTGCAAAAAGCGGCGGCAATACTGGGTTTGGGCTACGATTCGGTGATATCGGTACCCTGCGACCGTTATTTCAAAATGGATGTGCAAGCGTTGCAACAAGCCGTCGAACAATGCTTGGCAGAAGGCTTGATACCGATGGCCGTTGTCGCGACCGCAGGCACCACCGATTTCGGCAGTATCGACCCCTTGACTGAAATCGCCGAGCTTTGCCGTTTGCATCAATTGTGGCTGCATGTGGATGCCGCTTATGGTTGCGGTTTGCTGGTATCGCCCAAATTTCGCCATTTGCTGGCCGGTATTGAGTTAGCGGATTCGGTCACCGTCGATTATCACAAATCTTTTTTGCAGCCCGTCAGTTGCAGCGCGTTCCTGGTCAAAGACAAGCGGCATTTAGCCGTGGTCACCCACCATGCCGAATACTTGAACCCGCTCAGTCAAGTCAGTGAAGGCACGCCTAACCTGGTCAATAAAAGCCTGCAAACCACCAAACGCTTCGACGCACTGAAACTCTGGCTGACCTTACGGACGATGGGCGCCGACCAACTCGGCGCCGCGTTCGACCTGAATATTCATTTAGCCAAACAAACTTATTTGCTGCTGCTGTCGGAGCAAAACATCGAAACGATCCATCAGCCGCAGCTCAGTACGCTGGTGTTTCGCTTTCGTCCGTCGCGCCGGCATTCGGAGCAAGACATCGACAAGGTCAACGCCTATATCCGCAAAGCCCTGTTCCGATCCGGCGAAGCGGTGATAGCCGGCACCAAAGTGCAAGGCAAACAATACCTTAAATTCACCTTACTGAACCCGTTGACGACGATTCAAGACATGCAGGCCGTGCTCAAACTGATCAAATATCATGGACAGAACTACTTCAACTCATCCGACACAACCGTAACCCAACCGGCTTATCAGGCCGCCAATCAGGACTTTATCAAGGAGGCCTGCGATGCGTAAAACAACTTACGACCTGATCGGCATCGGTGTCGGCCCGTTTAATTTAAGCCTGGCTTGTCTGCTGCAACCTATCGAACAATTGAATTGCCTGTTTTTGGACAAAAGCGCGGGCTTTGACTGGCATTCGGGCATTTTGCTGCAAAACGCCCATTTGCAAACGCCGTTCCTGTCCGATTTGGTGACCTTGGCCGACCCGACCAGCCCGTTCAGTTTTTTAAACTATATCAAAGAGCAAGGCCGGATTTATTCGTTTTACATCCGGGAAAACTTCTTCCTGATGCGCAGCGAATACAATCAATACTGCCAATGGGCGGTCAATAAGCTGGGCGATACTATCGAGTTCAACACGCAAGTGGAGCAAGTCGATTACAGCGATAGCCCGGGCTGTTACGTCATTCAGTCGCGTTGTACGAAAACCGGACAAATCAAGGAATATCATGCCAAAAAACTGGTATTGGGTACCGGGACCGTACCTTATGCGCCCGGATGTTGCGAGCAAATAGCCGATCAATCGGTGCATTCATCGCAATATCTGCCGCATAAAAAAGCGCTGCAAAGCAAAAGCTCGATTACGGTGGTGGGCGGCGGACAAAGCGCGGCGGAAATTTTTTACGACCTGCTGCAAGACATCGATAGTTACGGCTACGAATTGAGCTGGATCACCCGCTCTCCCCGGTTCTTTCCTTTGGAATACAGCAAACTGACGCTGGAGATGACCTCGCCGGAATATGTGGATTATTTTTACCGGCTGCCCGCAGACAAAAGAGAGCGTTTAATCGCCGCTCAAAAAAATCTGTACAAAGGCATTAACGGGTCGTTGATTAACGATATTTACGACCTGATGTACGTCAAACGTTTAAGCCATGATATCCGGGTTAATTTGTTGACCAATTCGGAATTAAAGGCCGCCGCGTTCAATGCGCTTGATGGGCATTTTGAACTGGGACTGCTTCAGGACGAACAAGAAGTCGACTATCGCCATCGTTCCGAAGGCCTGGTGCTGGCAACGGGTTACCGCTATCAGTTGCCGGATTTTATGGAAGGTATTGCCTCCCGTGTTAATTGGGATCAGCAAGGCCGGTTCGCTGTCGACAGAAACTACAGTATCGACCATAGCGGCGGCGAAATCTTTGTACAGAATGTGGGGCTGCATACGCACGGTTTTGTTACGCCGGATTTGGGCATGGTCTGTTACCGCAATGCCTGCATTATCAAAACCGTCACCGGTAAAGAACATTACCCGATAGAGCAAAGCATTGCCTTTCAGCAGTTCTCGGCACCGGAAGAACGGATAGTCACATTCGGCTTGGAAGAGATTTGAGCATGGACAAGCATTTGAAATCTTTTCTGGTTGCGATGATTGCGGTTTCGGTGGTCAGCGACTCGATGTTGATTCCGTTTTATCCGCAATTCTTTGCCGCGGTATTTTCTGTCACCGATCCTCAACACATCGGCCTCTACCTGAGCGCAGTCTGTTTTACGGTCATGTTGGCATTTCCTGTTTGGGCGGCCGCGGCCAAGCAGGTGCCGGTGCTCAGGTTGCTGATTTATACGCAATTTGCCGCAGGCATCTTAAGCATCGGTTGTTACGGCGCGGGCTCAGTGTCGGAGTTTTGGTTGCTGTCTTTATTGATGCAAATCTTCAAAGCCAGCTATTTGCTGATTTACCCTTATGTCATGAGCCTTGAGCATAAGGATAAGCACGGCGGCACTATTGGGCTGCTGTCGGTCATTGCGCATTTAGTGGCGATACTCGGCGCCGGGATAGGCGGATTCGTGCTGCAACTGTTGGAACCGAGGCTGGCATTTTTGCTGATGTCCGCCGGTGATTTTTTGCAGATGTTCGTGTGTTTCTTCTTGCTGGGCAAAGACAAAGCGGCGGCTCCTGTTCAAACAGCGCATCCGCAAAACCGGCCCGAGCATAAGACAGCGGTTTTAACCGGGTGGCCGGTTTATAAACTGGGCTTGATTATGTTCCTGTTTTATTTCAGCGTTTATCTGGTGCGGCCTTTTTTTTCGCGCTATTGGGAATCGATATCGGCCTGGAACGGCGAGATTATTTCCGGCTTGGTATTCGCGATACCTGGCGTCATGGCATTGCTGGCCTTGTGCATCAATAAAAATATGGGCGGCAAGCAAAGGATTATTCGCGCGGCTTTATTAGGCGCGGCCGGGCTTTTGCTGCAAGCCTCCGGGCAGCAGGAATGGGTGCTGTTAGGCCGCTGTGTGTTCGGCTGGGCGCTGTTCCACGCCACCGTGCATTTGGATTTACTGTTATTTGCGATCAGTACGCCCGCGTCTTATGCCGCCGATTTCAGCAAGATCTATTTTTTTCAAAGTCTGGGAGCGCTGGTCGCATCATTTATCGCTGGTTCGATAGTGGCCGCTTACGGCCTGTCGACTCCCTTTATCGCCGGCGCCCTGGGCTTGGCATTAACCGCCTTGTTGTTCTCTTTGCTGTTTAAAGCAAAGATCAAATCAATGCATGCCGTTATCGAAGCATCCTGAACCGTCACCGCATGACCCTTAACAATGAGTAATAAAACATGAGCAATGAATCTTTCATCTTCAAAAAATATGTGCCGACGATAGGCACTTTCGGTTTACGCCCTTTGCAAATCCCGCAAGATATTGCGTTGATACATAATTGGGTCAACCGCGAATACGCAAGCTATTGGGGATTGCTGGGCTATTCCGTGGAACAGGTAGAAGCGGAATATCGCAAAATCTCCGAACAGGCGAGGGTTTATTTGGGCTTTTGCAATGATCAGCCGGCGTTTGTTCTCGAATGTTACGATCCCGAACATCATGAGCTTAGCCAACATTATGCACGGCAATCCGGCGACCGGGGCATGCATATCCTGATTGCGCCTGCCGAGCGTCCGATAACGAATTTCACCGGGTCGGTTTTTAGCGTGATCATGGCTTTCATGTTCAGCGATCCGAAGGTGCAACGGATAGTGGTCGAACCGGACATTAACAATGAAAAAATCCATATCCTGAACGAACGGGCCGGGTTTGAATATCAAAAAATAATCACATTGGCCCATAAAACCGCGCACTTGGCATTCTGCACCCGGGAACAATACCTGTCCGCACTGAACAATCAAGCAATAACCGCATCGTCGAAATCATCGCCCACACAAATTGTTGCGCATTTACAGCCCGATATATGGGCTACGGTGAATACCTTGCACCTGAGTAAGGCCATCAGTGAATTCGCGCACGAATTAATCATACAGCCCGAGCTTCAGTTCTCCGAAGACGATTGGGGATACTACCGGCTGAAAACCGACAAGCCGGGTATCGAGTATCGCTTTCGTGCGCAACTGTTAAGCCTGGAACACTGGTATATCGATAAACACTCCATTGAAAAATTCGTCGACGGCAATAAAGCGGCTCCTGATTCGTTAGCTTTTATTCTGGAAATCAGTGAAGCCTTGGGCATTGACGCGTCGATGCTGCCGACTTATATGGAAGAAATCGCCAGTACGCTTTACGGCAGCGCTTATAAACATGGCAAGAAAGGAGTTGATGTCGAGGAGCTTATCCATGCCGACTTTCAGACGATAGAAACGGCAATGATGGAAGGCCATCCCGCTTTCCTCGCCAATAACGGCCGTATCGGTTTCGATGCGGCCGACTATCGGGCCTACGCACCGGAAGCCGCCGCTCCGGTTAAGTTGATTTGGCTGGCGGCGCATAAAAGCAAAGCGGATTTTAGCTGTAGCGATGATTTGTCTTATGCCGAATTGCTGGAACAGGAACTGGGCGCGGCTAACCTTGAAAAATTTAACCAAACTCTGGAACGGCAAGGCTTGGATTCTGATGACTATTGGTTTATGCCGGTACATCCATGGCAATGGTATAACAAATTAGCCCTGATCTTTGCCCCCGACATTGCCGCGCGTCACTTGGTTTGCTTAGGAGAAAGCGAGGATGCGTATCTCGCCCAACAATCGATTCGCACTTTCTTTAATACCAGCCATCCGCACAAACGCTATGTAAAAACCGCGCTGTCGATACTCAACATGGGATTTATGCGCGGGCTCTCGCCTTATTATATGAGTACGACGCCGGCCATTAACGATTGCATTAACGGACTGATTGAACACGATCCGTATCTTGCCGAAAAAGGTTTCAGCATACTGCGCGAAGTCGCCGCTATCGGCTATCGCAATCATTATTTTGAAATGGCCACTGCCAAGGACAGTCCCTATAAAAAGATGCTGGCGGCGTTATGGCGGGAAAGCCCGGTGCCGCAATTAAAGCCGGGGCAACGCCTGATGACGATGGCCGCTTTGCTGCATACCGATGCCCAGGGAACGGCATTATTGCCCGAGTTGATCAAATCGTCCGGCATCACTACCACAGCCTGGTTGCAACATTATTTAAACGGCTACTTGAGTCCGCTGCTGCATTGTTTCTATGCCTACGACCTGGTCTTTATGCCGCACGGCGAAAACCTGATCCTGGTACTGGAGAACAATATTCCGGTACGCGCCATTATGAAAGACATCGCCGAGGAAGCCGCGATTATGAATACGGACATCGTGTTGTCCGAGAAAGTGCAGCGCCTTTCAGTATTCGTGCCGGAAGAGTTGAAGATATTGTCGATCTTCACGGACTGTTTCGATTTGATTTTTCGTTATATGTCCCACATTTTGCTTGAACATGCCGACTTCCCGGAACAGCGGTTTTGGCGTTTGGTTGCCGATTGCATACTGGACTATCAACGCACCCACCCCGAGTTGGCGGATAAATTCGAACGTCACGACCTTTTCGCACCGGAATTTATCCGCTCTTGCCTGAACCGCTTACAGCTTGGCAATAACCGGCAAATGCTGGACCTGGCCGATCCGTCTAAAAACCTGAAATTTGTCGGTACGTTAAAGAATCCGATCGCGGCCTTCAAAATTCAAACCGGCAGTGTTGAAACCGTAGAGGTCTGCCTATGACGGGGATTGAATCTTCATGCTGACGGCCGGTTCAATCAAACTATGGTATCGCGTGCATAAATGGACGAGCCTGATATGCACCCTGTTCATGCTGCTGTTATGCCTGACCGGATTGCCGTTGATTTTCGCTGACGAAATCGATCATGCGCTCGGCTATAGCATAGCTGCACCGCCTATGGCTGAGTCCGGGCAACGGGCGAACCTGGATGCTATCGTCGCAGCGGCTAAACTGCGCAAGCCCGGTCATGCGGTGCAGTTTATCGTCGGAGAACCGGACGAACCTGATTTGTGGTTTGTCCGGATGGCCGAGACCGTGGATGCGGAACATCCCTCGGCATTCTATGCGTTCGATGCCCGCACCGGCGACTACCTGCATGAATATCCTCTGGATCAAGGCATCATGAATGTCGTGCTGAGGCTGCATGTCGATATGTTCGCGGGCCTGCCGGGGACGCTGTTTTTAGGTTTCATGGGATTGCTGTTGGCCGCGTCATTAGTGTCCGGCGTCGTATTGTACGCGCCCTTCATGCGCAAACTTGCATTCGGCACCGTGCGCCGTAATCAATCGACGCGCTTGAAGTGGCTGGACCTGCATAACCTGCTCGGTATCGTTACTCTGGTCTGGTTTTTTGTTGTCGGCGCTACCGGTGTGGTTAATACCTTGGCAACGCCGATATTCGGCCAATGGCAATCCGGCGAATTGGCCGAGATGATTGCCCCGTACCGGAACATGCCGCCTATCCAGCAAGTCGACACAGTGCAACATGCGCTGGATGCCGCGCTCAAGGCCGCGCCGGGCATGTCGCTCAGTTTTATCGCGTTTCCCGGCAATAGCTTTGCCGGAAAACGCCATTTCGTCGCATTCATGCAGGGTAACTCTCCCCTAACCTCCAAATTGCTCAAACCGGTATTGCTCGACGCAGCAACAGGATCAGTGGTTGAAATGCGCGAATTACCTTGGTATGTCACCGCTTTGCTGGTTTCCAAGCCTCTGCATTTCGGCGATTACGGCGGCCTGCCGCTGAAAATCATCTGGGCATTGCTCGATGGGCTTTGCATTGCGGTGCTCGGCAGCGGTTTATACCTGTGGCTGAAAAAGCGCAATATCCCGTTCGAAACCCGGCTGGATGCGGCGAATGTTACATTGCCGATTAACTCCGCGAAACAGGCCGATGCCCTATGAAAATATTACTGAACGGAAAACAAATCTGGACAGTGCCGATCATGCTGGGCTTAATCAGCGCTTGCGGTCTTGTCGCGGCTCTGCTTTTTGATGGTATCGGCGATGTCGTATCCTGGATTGCCCTTGCCGTACCTGCCCTGACCGGCCTTTGGTGCTTGGTTCGGTCTGCATAATTTACAAGATGTTTCAATAGATGGGTCGGTGATTAGAGCACATGCCTGCGCGACTGGGGCCGCAAACGGCACCAGCGATGATGAGGCGTTGGTCGTTCCAAAGGCGGTTTTGGCTGTAAGATCCACGCCCTCTGTGATGGCTTGGGCATGCCGATTAAGTGCATACTGACAGGTGGTCAGGCGGCTGAATGTAAGCAAGCGATAGCCTAACTGGAAAATGTTAGTGCCTCAGCCGTTTTGGCGGACAAGGCTTACGACACAAACGAGTTGAGGGAGTGGTTGGAATGTCGGGTAATAAAAGCAGTCATACCGCCAAAATCGAATCGGAAAGAAGAAATTGAGTGCGATTATTGGCATTATAAAGAGCGGCATGCGGTCGAATGCATGTTCGGCAAGCTCAAGCACTACCGTAGAATTGCCACTCGATACGAGAAAAAGACGATTAATTACATATAGATGATGTCATTTTCCTCGGTACTTTTATGGCTCAGATGAATCGTCAACAGAACCTAAGACATAAATTATAAAACGTCATTTAATCAACAGTGCGAATACCCACTCAATCGGTTTTTTAAGCATCTGCTGTGAAGATCAACAAGTATTGACTTATCAAATAAGAATGATTATCATTTAAACGAAATAATTTGACCTGTTTTCACTATGAAAAATAACCTGGTACGCATAGCAATTTCCGCAAATACCTTGGCATCACTCATTGAAAACGAATGTATTCATGCGGTGGATTTTAAGTGTCTGGATATTGATTCGAAAAAAACAGTCTGGAAACTACTCCTATCCACTGTGAAATTAACGCAAAAGAAAAATCTCAGATCCAAGGAGAATTATTATGTCTGAAAAAGATCAGCAAGAGGCCATTAATAATGACTATTGAATATGTTGATATTCAAAATGAGGCTCTGCGAAATCCCTGTATTACCCTGCTACCAACAGGTACAACATCGTCTCAACCATTTAAAAAATAAACGATATGAATAAAAAAACCTGTACACATGAATACTTGGCGGCAACAGAGTTTGGTCAGGTGTTAATTTGCCGGGAATGCGGAAAGGTACATTTACACCTGCAAAATTTGTCGTTGCAATTCAGTGTGGAATCCTTCATTGGCTTAACCAGTACTTTAAATGAAGCAACCGGAAAAATAATGGCTCAATCAAAAAAAACCAAGCTAAAACACTTAATGATTGTTAAGTAATCAATGTCTACAAATCTCCGGGTATATAGAGTGCTGATCGAGATGTAACTAGTTAATGACAAAGACTGCTCTCCCAGCAATTCTTGGTCAGCACTCTATATACCCGAACGTCGTAACCCATTTTGTGTAAAGGAAAAAATTATGAAAATAGCCGTCATTTATGGATCAGATACCGGCAATACGGAGCGTGTTGCCTATTTAATTCAATCGGGATTGGGTCAAGATATTGTCGATTTATATGACGTGTATGCAATCGATAGCACAATTTTCTCCCAATACGACGTATTTATTTTTGGCGTACCGACTTGGTATGACGGGCAATTACAATCGGATTGGGAACTCATGGTTAAGAAAATGAACACAACTTGCTTAAATCAACGGATTGTCGCTGTTTTTGGCTTAGGTGATCAGGAAAATTGGGGCCGTTATTTTGTCGATGCGATGGGTACGCTTGCCAGGAAAGCGTTAGCGTGTGGAGCCATTTTAGTAGGTAAGTGGCCGACGTTCGGCTACCACTTTGAACAATCGCAGAGCCTTATTGAAGAAAACTATTTTTATGGCTTGGCGCTGGATGAAGATCAACAGCCGGAACTAACCGCTGAACGAGTCAGTATCTGGATTAATCAGTTATCTGCGGAGTTTGTCAATCTAGGTATTCATTTTTCCGTGATAAAAAATGTAGCGTAATCTGTATAAAGACATTTTTATACGGTGTACGAATCGTCTAATAAATTTTTTCCGCAGCCGATTACATAACGGATGCGGAAATACAGGAGGTCGGCAGCGGCCGGAATGGCAAGGATGTTTAAGTGATGTAATAACCGATATGGATTGATCGGAGCATCCTATAGGATTTCATGAACCTCTGGCAAAAGCCTCAGGTTGATGGGTAAAAGAGCTCACTATTGCAGCAGGGATGCTTTGCAGAGCGGACACCAATTAGCATGGGTGTCCGCTTATTTTTTTACCGGTTGTGTAAGCACAAATTCATGGTTTTAACACTGATGAGATGCGGATTTATCCGTCTTTACGCTCGGTGGGATACGAGACTGTCCCATTCGCCGGTTTGACAAGGAGCGTCCTTGTCTTTCATGGTTAGCTAAATATCTACAAATGGGTATAATTCTCATCCGGAGTTCTGATATACATCTATGAATCCCATTTGACCGACCTTGCTTTGGCTGCAAGATCGTAAATTCTCAATTTATTTTGAAGTTGGTTAGGTAAGAATGAGTAGAATTGTTTCTTCGCTACCGGGACGCATCCGCATCCGCGACAGGGTGCTGCGAAATCAGAGGCGACTGAACCAACTTGAAGCTGAGCTGATACAGATCGAAGGAATTACCTCACTCCAGTCCAATCCGGGTGCAGGCAGCATTATCTTGTATTTTGATGCAGCGCAGTCAGACGCGGAGATGATGGAAGCGGCAGTCGATGCGGCCGTTGATAACGCGCTTGCTACACCCCTCCCTGCTGTCGATCGTTCGGTCAAAATGCGCGTCAATCGCTATGCCAAAGCCGGCATGCTGGGTAGCCTGGCCACCTCCCTTGCGCTTGCGGCTACCGGCCAAAAGCGCTTGCATGCTGTCACCGGCGGAATTTTCGTTGCCTGTCTTGGCGTGCATTTGAGCACACACCACCGTTCCCTGTTGCGCTGAACCGGTCACAATAGCCGGCACCGTTTGCGGTTGCTCCCCACCAGCTTACGGGCAAGCTCCCACACGACTTCCTGCTCTTCTGCCGGTTCAGGTATATAAACATCCTTACCTTGATTCTGCCGAGCTATTCTAACCGTGAGCAATAGTTTTATCGGTAAACAGATAATCTCTCAGTTCGTGCTCGAAGCTTGGATCTTGGCGCCGAATCCATTCAAGTATCATTGCCGCATGTTCTTTTTCCTCATCGCGGTTATGCGCCAGAATGGCCCTTAACTCAGGGTTCTTGCAGGCATCGACGCGCTGGTTATAAAAATCCACCGCTTCCAGTTCTTCTCTGAGCGAGATCAGCGCTCGGTGCATGTCGCGGGTTTCATCGCTCAGTTCATGAATGGGTTCTTGGTAACTATCGCCTGCCATCGTTTTTCCTCCAAAGGATATGTCTGTTTAAGTATCTGTTGTTCAATGCTTGCCGGGCTCCAGTTTGACGCCGCGACGTTCGTAAGCTCGATAATGGGTACATGCTTTTCGTACCCACGCGGAATTAACCCGATAATGTAAACGGCGGGAAAAACCGCCTGCCCATCCTACGATTACAAACCCAATGATTTTAAGCAGTTGCCGAGTGTGGTACACTAAACACAACACCAGCTCGCGTAGGTCCGATTAGCGTAATCGAACGCATGTTTTAAGTCGAGCTTAAGACAAACACTTCAAAAATATAATTTAAAACCAATTTATTATGAAGCAACATACTTGTTCTGAAATCGAGCTCACACTCGTGCCCACCCGAAACAAACCCGACAATAATGTAAACGGCGGGCAAAACCGCCTGCCCACCCTACGCTTACTATGGCTCTATCGATGAAATCAATTTCAAAATAAATGCGTTATCCGGTTGCATGCGTTTGCCGAAACTATCACTTATCAGAGTCGAAATCCATAGGTTCGTTACTTATTGAGAAGATATTCCATAAAAACAAAAATCGGCAGTGCCGTTTTGATCGATTTCGGTGTCTGAATCGCTTGATCTCCCGCAAAGAGCCAGGTTTTGACAAATCACTGGTTCTATTCATCGGTGGCATCCAATCTGAAAATTCTCCGGCATGCTTTTCGCTTCACCCCCCAACAATGAGCATAGGTGCTTTATGAAAATTAAACAAACATTCCGGGTTTCTGCGTTAGCAGTTGCAGTATCTTCAGCGTTGATGGTCAATCCGGTTCTCGCCGAGACGCAACCGACAATGAACAGTTTTTGGTGGCCTGATCAGTTGGATCTGAAGCCGCTTCGCCAGAACTCGATTGAGTCTAACCCGATGGGCAAAGCGTTCAACTATGCCGAACAATTTAGAACGCTAGACCTCAAAGCGGTAAAAAAGGACATTGCAATCTTACTAAAAACATCCCAACCTTGGTGGCCGGCAGACTACGGCAATTACGGACCGTTTTTCATTCGCATGGCCTGGCATAGCGCCGGCGTGTACCGCATATTTGACGGACGCGGCGGTGCCTCCGGTGGTCAGCAACGGTTTGAGCCGCTCAACAGCTGGCCCGATAACGTCAACCTGGACAAAGCACGGCGCCTGTTGTGGCCGGTCAAGCAGAAATATGGCAGCAAGCTTTCATGGGCCGATCTGATGGTGCTGGCTGGTAACGTCGCTTTGGAGGATATGGGGTTTAAGACTTTAGGTTTTGCGGGCGGGCGCACAGACGACTGGGAAGCCGAGGTAGTCGACTGGGGTACGGAAAAGAAATTTCTCGCCGATGAGCGTCACGACGCCAAGGGTGATTTGGCAAAGCCTTTGGCCGCCGTGCAAATGGGGCTGATCTATGTCAATCCGGAAGGACCCGGCGGCAACCCTGATCCTTTATTGGCCGCCAAGGATATACGTGAGGCGTTCGGCCGCATGGCGATGAATGACGAAGAGACGGTAGCACTCATCGCGGGCGGGCATACCTTCGGCAAGGCACACGGCGCTCACAATCCGTCCGAGTGTGTTGGAAAAGAACCGGCTGCGGCTGACATTGAAGCGCAAGGCTTGGGCTGGGCAAACAAATGCGGCAGCGGCCATGGTGCCGATACCGTCAGCAGCGGACTGGAAGGCGCCTGGTCAACCAATCCGACGCGTTGGACGCATGATTACCTGACCTGGCTGTATTCGTTTGAATGGGTAACAACCAAGAGCCCGGCCGGTGCGACTCAATGGATACCCAAGGACGGCAAAGGCGATAACTTTGTACCGGACGCGCACGACCCGAATAAGCGTCATGCGCCGATCATGTTTACCACGGATCTGGCCTTGAAAATGGATCCCGAGTATCAAAAAATCTCAAAACGGTTTCTTGATAACCCCAAAGAGTTCGAGCTTGCTTTCGCCAAGGCGTGGTTCAAGCTGACTCACCGCGACATGGGGCCCAAGGCACGCTACGTCGGTGCCGAGGTGCCTGCCGATGACTTTGTCTGGCAGGACCCTATCCCCAAGGTCGATCACAAGCTGATCGATATCAAGGATATTGCCAAACTGAAGTCGACTATCCTGGCCTCGGGCTTGACGGTTCCCGAACTGGTCAGGACAGCATGGGCTTCCTCAGCGACGTTCCGCGGTACCGACATGCGTGGCGGTGCAAACGGCGCACGCATTCGCCTGGTCCCGCAGAAGGATTGGGAAGTCAACGATCCTGCCGAACTGACCAAGGTGTTAACTAGCCTGGAAAATATCCAGAACGACTTTAACCGCTCACTGAAAGGCGGTAAGAAAGTGTCGCTCGCCGACGTGGTCGTGCTGGGCGGCTCCGCGGCCGTGGAGGAAGCCGTCAAGAAAGCCGGTTACAAGGTACAGGTGCCCTTCAAGCCGGGCCGTATGGATGCATCGCAGGAACAAACCGATGCCAAGTCTTTCGCGGTCTTGGAGCCAAAAGTGGATGGTTTCCGCAATTACTTCGGTAAGGATAATGCTCGCTCGCCTGCGGAAATGCTAGTCGAGCGTGCGAACTACCTGACCTTGAGCGTGCCCGAAATGACGGTTCTGGTCGGTGGCATGCGAACGCTGGATGCAAACGCCGGGCACTCCCAGCACGGCGTATTCACCAGCCGACCCGGTACATTAAGCAATGACTTCTTCGTTAACCTGCTTGATATGTCCACTAAGTGGTCCAAATCATCTTCATCCGAGGGCGTTTATGAGGGGCATGACCGGACAACCGACCAAGTCAAATGGACGGCTACGCCAGTCGACCTGATCTTCGGCTCCAACTCCGAGTTGCGTGCAATTGCAGAGGTGTATGCATCGGATGACTCCAAAGAGAAGTTTGTGCAGGACTTTGTTAATGCTTGGAGTAAGGTGATGAACTTGGACCGCTTTGACAAACTCTGACTTTAGCTTGCAAGGTACCCAACTTGACCGTAATCAAGTCAAGTTGGATGCCAGACTAAACCATCAACCAATACCAGTCCAATCAATGGACTGGCGTCAACAATCAAGTTAACCTTCAAGCTTGAGCGGGTTATTGGTCAAGGATATCAAAATCGTACTGTATTTCATCGGCGGTTTGATTAATGGTGAGCGTTCAGCCCCGGTAGGGAGGCACACGCTTTTCGTGCCCACGCGAAGTATTAAGGAGACTGTCGTCTCCCATTGCTCTTGCAGAGCTACCGGCCAAACGCTTGCACGCTGTCACCGGCGGCATTTTCGTTGTCTGCCCCCGGGAGCATATCACCGTTCTCTGCTGTACTGATGCCGGTCAATGGCTGCGCAGTTTGCGGTGATCCCGACCAATTCCCGGGCAAGCTTCTGTGCGACTTCCTGACCTTCTACCGGTTCGGGCAGATAAATTTCCATCCCGACATAATTGAACGCGGGATTTCCCCATATCTGCCGGGGAATAACGGTGCGAGCATAGATGGAGGTAGCCCCGGTCCCGAGCGAAATCACTCGAATATTCCGCTTAGCCGTCCCGGTGTTATCCCTGATAGCGACCTCCAAACGGGCGCGCAATGCGGCATCGGCACAGATAAGGTCTGCGCTGGGACCGAGTGGATCGAAACCGGTATGGAGATCGATCAATAATTGATAATGGTCCAGCACATGGGGCAGCAGTTGCAGATACAGAGCGCGATGCAGGGTTTCGTAGCGGAACTGTTGATCCGCCTGCGGACGTTGTCCCGAAATTCCCTCCGGTATGGTCAAAACAGCCACTTGAGTTGGATCCAGTCCTTCAGCCACTGCCAAACCGAAGGCCAATTCCTCTCGATGAATGCCGATCAGCAATAATGGCAAGGACTTCATAGACCGTTGCGACACTTATTTATCGCCTTTATCGCCGGATCGGTTCTCTCCGGTCCATTCGTAGATTGCGAGCTTGGCCGGATCGCATTTGCAACAAGAGGCTCCGCAGGAAGACCCAATAGGCAGGCGCTGTACTCGGCCTTTGCGTTCCAGGGTCGCAAGCATGGCTGCAATGGCCTCCGGCGTGCTGCCGGTACCTTGGGCTATGTCGTCCAGGCTGGCGCGTCGATGTTGACGCAGATAATGACTGACATTCGATAAAATCATTCCCTTACCCTCAGCTTTATTACGACCGCTACGCCAAACCGGCAGCCTCGCGCCGGCCTATAAGCCGTAGCGAGTACAACACCAGCGCGAAGCCGGTCACTACTGCGCCGATCCAGACCGACGAGGAGTCGGGGTGATTAGCCCAAGTCGCGGCCTGATAGTACAGTGTAGCGATCCCGTAGCCAAGCCCGGTAGTCCAGACCGCGACAAAGATCGTCCAGCGCGTACCCGATTCCTGATAGACCGCGGCGATAGCCGCGGTACAAGGGAAGTACAGCAAAATAAACAACAGGTAGGCGAAGGCACCGGCTGCACCGTCAAAGCGGCTCGCCATCGCACCGAAGGTACCGGTGGAGATTTCCTGTTTCTCGGCAACTGCCGCTTGGTCGCTGACGTCACCCACGTCCAGGCCGAGAGGGTCGGCCCAAGCGCCGAGCGCATCGGCGAGATTGACGGGAATGGTGGCGAAAGCGGCAGTGAGTCCTGCGCTCAGATTGAACGGTTCCTTCTTAGCGCCGCCGCTCTCGGCAAGCGCAGAATACGCGGCATTAAGCGTGCCGACGACGGCTTCCTTGGCCAGCACTCCTGTAAAAATGCCCACAGCGGCCGGCCAGTTATCTTCGTTCAGTCCCATCGGCGAGAAAACCGGGACGATGCTGCGGCCTACTGCGGCCAGCACTGAATTGTTGCTGTTTTCATTGCCGTAGCTGCCGTCGGTACCTACCGCGTTCAAAACATTCAGCACCAAAACCATCGGCACGATGACCCGGCCGGCGCGGATAATGAAACCTTTTAACCGGTCCCAGGTATGGATCAGTATGCCCTTCAGCGTGGGCAAGTGGTAGGGCGGCAGTTCCATGATAAAAGGGGTGGCCTCGCCCCTGAGCAGGGTGTTCTTGAGCACCAGCCCGGTTAATACCGCTACCGCGATGCCGATCAGGTAGAGGCCGAACACCACGTTCTGCGCGCCTGCCGGGAAGAAAGCGGCGGCGAACAGCACGTACACCGGCAGGCGCGCGCCGCAAGACATGAAAGGAGCCATCGCGATCGTCATTAGGCGGTCGCGGCGATGCTCCAGCGTGCGCGTGGCCATAATCGCCGGTACGTTGCAGCCGAAGCCGACAATCAACGGCACGAAGGACTTGCCCGGAAGCCCGACCCAGCGCATGAAGCGATCCATGACGAAAGCCGCCCGCGCCATGTACCCGGAATCTTCCAGCACCGACAGGAACAGGAACAGGAAACCGATGACCGGAATGAAGGTCGCCACCACCTGACATCCCCCACCGACGCCCTTGGCCAGCAACAGAGTGAGCCATGCCGGCGTGCCGATACGGCTTAACCATTCGCCGAAACCGTCCACCAACAGGACGCCGCTGAATTGCTCGAAAAAGTCGATGAAAGCGCCGCCGATATTAATCGTGAACATGAACATCAGGTACATCATCAGCAGGAAGATAGGAATGCCCAAAGCCCGGTTCATCACCACCCGATCGATACGATTGGTCAGATCCCGGTTGATACGTCCGCTGACGGAGACGGCATCGCCGGCGATACGGTTGGCAAGGCCGTAGCGGGCGTCCGCGATCATGATATCCAGATCGTCGCCGAGATCCTGCGCGAGTTCATCGACTTTCCGGCTCAGCTCGCCGCCTGCGGTACGTCGAGCCCAGTCGTCGCCCTCAAGCAGGCGCACGGCCAGCCAGCGTGAGGGAATTCTGTTTTGTTGGGCGATATCGGCCAGTTGCGGGGCCAAAACGGAGATAATCCGCTCCAGCGCCTCTTCATAGCGGACCTCCGCGCTGGCGGGATGGGGCTCGGTCATATCCCTACTGATAGCCGTCTTGAGCGCATCAATGCCCTCGCCTTCCGAAGCAACGACAGGAATGACCGGACAGCCCAGACGCTGGGCCAGGACTTGGGCATCCACTTTGATGCCTTTGGTTTTAGCCACGTCCACCATATTGAGCGCCACCAGCAGCGGCACGCGCATTTCGGCGAGCTGGCTGGTAAGGTAGAGATTACGTTCAAGGTTGGCCGCATCGACAATGTTGATGACGAGATCGGCCTCGTTGCCGTGGACGTAATCGCGGGCGACCTTTTCGTCGAGCGAAATCTCCTGATCCACCACATCCAACGAATAAGTGCCCGGCAAATCCACCACTTCGAAATGCAACGCATCCAGGCGATATTCGCCGCTTTTCTTCTCGACCGTTACCCCCGGCCAATTGCCGACCCGCTGGCGCGACCCGGTCAGGGCATTGAACAGCGTGGTCTTGCCGCAGTTGGGGTTGCCGACCAGGGCAATCGTATAGTTCGTCTTCATTACAGTTTCTCCATTGACGGAGCACCGGCTTCGTCTTTGCGCATGAACAGAATAAAGCCGCGGATGCAACCGCCCATTCTCATGCTGAGTTTAGCGGACCCATCGAAAGCGATTTACGGCGGTAGGACTTGCCGCCGCCGAAAAAACCGGCGGCTTTTGCCCGGTCTCTAACATTAAGTTCTTTCGCCATCATGTTTTATCTCCTCGGGTTTAAATCTCGCAAACCATGATCTTGTGGGCAATGCCGTCGCCGAGCGCAAAACGCGTCTCGCCGCGCATCACCACCAACCCGGCGTTTTGACGCTGGAGCACAATGAGTTCACAGCCGACGTTAAGTCCCATCTCCGAGACCCGACGCGCCAGCCCTGCCCCGCCCAGAATGGCTACCACACGAACGGCGGCGTTCTCACCGGCCATCGAGAGCGGAAATGCGCGGGAGCCGGACGTTGCGTTCATGCGGACTTTCCGTCCAACCTGCGTGAAGCTGCGCGTTTCGGTCTGGCGGGTTGCGGCAGGCCGGCTCCGATCAATGCGCGCAGCAGGATGGCGATGGTGCTGCCGTTGTGCAGCATCGAAGCGGTTACCGGGGTCAACAGGCCGAAAGCGGCGGCCGACAGAATACCGGTGTTGAGGCCTACGGTGAGCTTGAAATTGCTGTCGATCAGGCTACGGGTGTCCAGGGCCAAAGCCAGGGCGTCGGCAATGCGGCCGATGTCGTCTTCAAGCAGCGTGATGTCGGAGGCCAGACGGGCAATGTCCGAGCCGCAATGCATCGCGATACCGACCAGGGCGCCGCTCAGCGCCGGGGCGTCATTGACGCCATCGCCGACAAAGGCGATATTTGCGCCTTGGGCCGCAAGTTCCTGCAACACTTGGGCTTTTTCGTTGGGCAACAGACCGGCCCGGAATTCGTCGAGCCCAAGCTCTTCCGCCAAGGCGCGAGCCCGCTCGTGATTATCGCCGGTCAACATCAGGATGCGCTTGACGCCCAGCTCACGCAGGCGCGCCACGGTAGCGGCGCTGTTGTCGCGTACCGTATCGGTCAGGGCCAACACGCCCACCAATTCACCGCCGAAACCGATATACAGCAAGGTTTTCCCGTCTTCCTGCAAGCGCTCAATCACCGGGACATGGGCGGCGACGGAAATGCCTTCGTCATCCTCAATGAAATGGCGCGAACCGACCACAATGCGCCGCCCGTCGATCACACTCGCCACGCCGTGGGCGACCACAAACTCCACCGCCTGATGGTTGAAATGGTGTTGGCGGTCAAGATGGTGGGCCGCTTCCACCACCGCGTGGGCGATGGGATGGACATAATGCTCCTCCACCGACGCAGCCAGATTGATCAGGTCTTCCGGTGTGTAGTCGCTGCCGAAGGAGATCGAATCGGTCACCATCAGAGCGCCCTTGGTCAAGGTGCCTGTTTTATCGAAAACAAAGGTGTCGGCCTTGGCCAGACGTTCGAGCGCGTTCGCGCCTTTGATCAAAATATTGGAATGTCCGGCTTGGTACATTGCCGCCTTGAAAGCTACCGGCGTCGCCAGCTTCAGGGCGCAGGAATAGTCTGCCTGCAATACGGCTGCCACCCGCTTGCCATCCCGTGATGCCAGCCAAGTCGCACAAGCCAGGCCGAGCACCATCGGTACCGTTCGGTCGGCCAGGCGCGAAGCTTCAAGTTGGGTTTCGCTCTTGATAGTGAGAGATTGTTCGACAAAATCGGCAATGCGCGAGGCGGCGGCCTGACGTCCCACCTGCTCGGCATAGATGCGCAGCCGCCCTTCTTCCACCAAGGTGCCCGAGAGCGCTCTGTCGCCACGGCCCCGCACCACTGGCACGCTTTCACCGGTCATCGTCGCTTCGTTGACCAGGGCTTCGCCGCCGAGTACTGTGCCGTCCACCGGAATAACGGTACCGGTAGCGGCAATCACCGTGTCCCCAACCTGTACGGCACCCGCTTCGATCAAGGCTTCAACGCCGTCGCGCTCGACCCACACTTCGTCGCCGGCCGGTTGCAGCAGGTGTTTCAGCAAATCATCCGAACGGCGTTCGATAGAATGTTCGAGATATTCCCCCAAGGCCAGCAGGAAAGAGGTCGTGTTAGCCGCCATGTAGTCGTGTCGGCCAATTGAAATCGCCACTGCCATGGCTTCCAGGACATGCGAGGTAATCCCCTTTTCCAGGAAATCATCGACAGCTTCGCCAAGTAGAGGTACGGCGGTAGCGAAAGCTACCGGCATCTGGAGGGTTGGTTGCAGGCTACGGCTTGCCATCAATGTGGCGGCGCTCATCGCTACCGCGCCCAAGCGCGCAGCATCACTCGTGTGATGCATGCCGGCGGGCAGCGCCATGTCGGGAGGGGGGAGCTTGAGAATGGATGAGCTTAACGTATCTGCATCGGTGATACCACGCTCGAACTCGATCACCAGCGAACAGATGACCGGATTGACTTCCACCTTTAGCACTCCCTTATGCGCCTCGACTGCACGCAAAATCTGGCGCGGATCAAAGGACGTACCCAATCGGCAACGATAACGGAAACGCACCCGTGCGCGCGTCTTGTGTACCGGCACCAGTTGGGAGAACCAGGTGCCGGCCATTATTCGTCTCCGTGACGTTCCGTAGCGACCTCGGCCCTAATATCGGCCATTTGCTCCTTGATTTCTTCAAAGCCGCCGGCGACGCCTGAATAGAACTTCATGCCGGCCTTGATCAGTTTACCGCGCAATTCCTCGTCGCTCAGTATCCAGGCGGCTCCGGCGCCCAGCATCAGCCCCATCAGGAACTGATCCGTATGGCGTGTAGGCAGATAGCCGGACATACCTTGCAAAAAGTCGGTATTGGGATTGACACCGGCCGGGCCATAGCCGGGAGCGCCATAGCCTGAGCCCATGCCGGGATATTCGTTACCGGGCATGCCTGCTTCGGGGCCAAAGCCATTGTGCTGCCAAGTGCCGTAGGGAGGCGGAGCAGTATAGCCATAGCCGTTCCTGTTAAAATGTTTTTTATGCTTTTTACTCATGATGTTTTTCCTCTTGAGGTTGCGCTGCATCGCGCAGCAGGTTTTCGATAAGCAGCACACCGACGGCACCCGTTGCGGCAGCAAATAATGCGCCTGAAAAGTCGCAACAGCGAAGCGCCATTGAAGCGTGGGTACCGGCGGCAAGCGCTGTTCCTCCTTGCAGGCTATGACGCAGCACCCGTTTGAGATTGGCCGTGGAAACCGGGTCAGCAACCTCCTGAAACGCTGACAGGCAGGCTGAAGCGACAAAACCTTTGGTGAAACTGCTTTCGCTCGGCGTTGTCATGCTGACCGGTACATAGAATTGGTGTGGATATTTCATGATGCTTCCTCACTTCCGCCAATTTTCTCCTGAGTCTCGGCGGCCGGTTCGATTACGCTATGCGACTCTTCAGTTATCTCCGCTGAATCGGAAGCAAGTTGTGCACGTGCCCGCGCCGAAGCGTTTTCAATAGCCTGTAGGCTTGAGACCGTTGCATCACGCAACACTTCCTGAGCTTTTTCCAGTTTGTCGGTGAAAGGGCTTGTGTTGATGCCACTAGCGGCATCGCGCAACCGACCTTGAGCGTTTTCCAGAGCGGTCTTGGTTGATTTACTCTTGATCAGTTGCATGGCGGCTATGCCGGTGATGACACCGGCAGCAAAGCGGATAAAATGTGACATGTCAGTTCTCCTGTTTATTTCGACCGGTCTTGTGTTTCAACAAATAAACTCCTGCCCCACCTACCGCCATGCCGGCCAGCATCGCGGGGTGGGTGTGACGCAGAAGGGGACTGAAAATACCGAGCGGTCCGGCATGAGTGCCTAACTGCACCAATGCTTTTTCCATCAAATCGGACAGGGGGCCGTGCCGCACATAAGCTTGTTGCGGCGGGATGCCTTGGGCCGCGTGATAACGCTCCTGCGCCATTGCATCCAGCACTGCCTCGCGAAAGGCGGGCAGATGATTTTCCAGGGATGCCGCTTGCAGATTTTGAAATACGTGCCGCACTTCAGGTTCTACCACTTGGGTGAGCAGAATTTGATAAAGCCGTATATTGGCGATTTCTCCGGCGACACCGCGCTCACAATTGGCAAGCCAAGTGGCTGCAATCTGAGTTTCGTGCAGAAACGGGTCCATCGGACGAGGGATGCCCAAACGCTCGCACAGCCTTGAAAGCGCGGCGATATGTTGCTCCTCCGAGCGTAAAATATTGACAAATGGCGGGCGTTGGCCGAAGGCTTCGACGACTGCGGCATAAAAGCTGCGGGCGGCGTATTTGTCATAAACGGCAATACGCACCGCTTGGTGCACTATCGGAAAAGGTGCGGTTAGGTCAGTCCTGCGCATCCGCAGGATGGGTTCGTCATAATTTTGCATTGATAATCTCCTGATAGGTGTCGCGCAGGATTTGTTCGAGCAGGCTTGCGGCGGGAGAATCCGTACCGCTAAGAAAATCGCTCCAGGCTTGCTCCGGAATGGCTATCGGATCATATTCCACGACGCATGAGCGTGCTAAAAAATTGACCCTTGCCGAATGAAATCCCGGGGTGCGATCGAGAATGGCTTGGAATTGCCGTATCTGCCTGCCCGGTAGCGCATCCACCGCTAACTTGGCTTCGAGCTTCAGCCGAATGCGGCCGCGGATATGATGGGCTATGCGGACATAGGCAAGGTTGTCGCGCAGTTCTTCAAACGCGAACATCACGCTGCCCTTCCATGAAAAAGAAAAAAGCCGGACGCTATGGCGAACGTCGAAACCCTCCTTTGACGCGGCACTTGGCTTGCGATTCGCTTACTGTCTAAGTGAAGCTCTATAACGATAGATTCATTTAGGCTTTTTGGGATAGGTGCAAAACTCCGCGTCACACGCTTACAAAGGTTGTATGCACTGAATTCCAGGCCACCAATGATCCGGCCCCATAATGGTAAGTAAAAATCGTTCATTGTTCCGGACCTTCATCAGAGCTGTGGCAGATTAAACACAGTCCTCCGTCACTATTGTCGCGGCGGAGTAAATAACTTTTATGCAAACGCTCAGTATCGAACAGGCGATCCATGAAACTGACATTTGCCTGCGGCTGGTCGCTGTCCAATCTGCCGTGGCTGTAATGGCAGGTCAGACAGATATGTTCGTGGTTCTGGCTCAAGGGCATGTCGACCGGCACCGGAAAATCGACTTTCTCGGCAACATTTTTGTGGATATGTTTGTGTGAGTGGCAGGATGAACACATTGCCACGCCATCCTGTTTAAACCGGCTAAGGTCGACCGGAAAATTATTGGTATTCAGGATGCCGGTATTTTTCAGTTCCGGCGTATTGATATGGCAGTCGGTGCAACCTGACTGGCTAGTCTGTTGGGTAACGATGTGCGGGTTATCCTCCGCACTGTACGCTGTCAGAGCAAACAATAGCAGCATCAAGCAGGAGGCGGTCACTAAGGATTTAAGTAAGCGTTTGCTCATTAGAAACGGATACTGGGTAAAGCACGCTGTTTTCCGATACGCTACGCCGCGTACATTGGGGCATGGGCGCTGCGCATTAGCGATGATGAAAAACCGGAAATTAAAAAATAGCGCCGTCATTTTTCGTACCATCCGTTAGAAAGCGATAACCATTTGGCCGATAGCCAGTTTTTTGTCGAAGTATTGCTCCGCTATCGACGTGCCCAGTGAATTGTTATATTCGAATTTCAGGCGCAGGTGATCGTTGAACTTGTAGTTGAAGCCGACGCTCAGCATTGATATGTCCCCGATAGCAACCCGGCTACCATCAAAATCGAGCCCGAAATCCTGCTTCGGCTGCCAACGGCTGAACCGGGCAAACGCCAATATCGGGTGCTTTACGACGTTTTCCAGGTTGGCGATCAGTGTAGCGTGGTAGCCGAGTTGATGGACTTTGCCGATAGGGTTGCCGAAATCGTCGAGAACCGGGTTACTTTCTGCAGCCACCGTCAAACCTTGGTGGGCCTGTAATAGCATGACTTCATTCTGCAAACGCAGCATGCCGTAACCGATGCTTAAATCGGCGCCGTAAACGGTGTTTCTAATGTGGTTGCCGCCATCCAGCTCGCTGAGATGGGATACGCCGAATTCTATGCCATCCTGATTAGGGTTATGAACGCTATAAGCTCTCTGTCCCAACGCCATGCCCAACCGGCCGCCGATCGCATGCCCGTCGTCGGCGTACATTGCGTCGGTCCAGAATACCGAGTAGTTGAACAGTCCCCATGCGCCGTACGAACGCACGCCATCGCCGTTATATCCGCCCAGCTGCATTCTGGATGTGGTAAGCGGTGCAGTGACAGTAATGCGATCCTTATTGGCAAAGTTTTGGTAATCAGTGCCGAACGGCAAGTCGAAACGGCCTGCCTGGATATGGAGTCCCTGATTATTAAAAATCCGGCCACGGGGCGGGATGCGATCGTTAAACAAATGGTAATCGATCAGCGCAACGGCAATGCCGGCGGCTGTACTGCCGCCGCTCAGCCCGCCCGGCCCGCTGTTACCGCAGGTGATGGCGACCGGGGCGGAGTAATCGGCATTAGACGAGTTGCCGCACAGCACCAGTGCCGAGCTGGCGCCGAAATGTTCGTCGTATACATAATCCAGATCCAATTCCACAGAACCGACACTGAAAGTTTGATCGGTGGAATTACCGGTTTTGGCGTTGACATCGAAAAAACTACTGACTTCCAGGCCACTGTCCGAAGCCGCTTCTTTGAGCGCGTCGATTTTTTTGTCCAAATCCTGCAACTTGCTGCTGACCGCAGGCTCGATCTTACCAGTTAACGCGGTTTTTGCCGGCTCCGGCATTACCGTTGCAGCATGAGATGCAGGATTCTGATTTTGCACGGCTGTGCTGTTATGCTGCTCCCCTTCCAATTGCTGGATGCGCGCTTCTAGCTGCTCGATCTTCCGGTCTTTTTCCTTCAGCAAACTTTGAACAATCTGTCGAATATGCTCGTCCTCGACATCAGAACCGTAAGCGACTGATTGTGTCGCCAAGCCGAGAAAAAATATAGAAAGCAGGCCGTTTTTTCGTATCATCAGAATATCCTGGCTTTAAATTGCCATATTTAAAGAATAGCGATAACTGTTGAGAAACTGCGCTTTCAAGAGACACGTTGTCGGGAGCAATTGAATTGATTCCCCCCTTTCAAGAGTGGATTGCTGTCGAAACATAAGCCCCCCCAGATATATGCCGTATTCGCTGAAAGAAGTGTGAAGTTACTCTACCCTACGAAACGAATGATAATCATTACCATTTAATATGGCAAGTTATTTTGTTGTTTTTTTTATGGGTATTTTTATCAGGGCTCAGTTACTTTACGTTACTGCTCGTACACACTGTGCGCCTTGACATAGAAAGTGTTTATTGGTTCTCGAACTTTGAATTAAGGACAGACTTAAAGAATTATTTTGATGTTCCTGATAAGCAAAAGTCTGAAATATCAGCCTTGCTAGGGGTTGAACTGTGCTATTGCTTCCTTTACAAAAACAAAATAAGGGGTATTTGGATTTGAGACAGTTCTATCGCCTTATCGAAATTGGTCATGCATGGTGGATATTGTGCTTAAAGACTATTAGATGATACTGATTGATTTTATTGTAAAAATTAGACACTTCAATTTCATCAACAATAGACATCTTTCCTAAATAATCGATATGGCACCTCTCTTTATGGGGTTAAAATAACAGCCATACTTCTGAAAATACGGATCGTCATGACACCTTATGCCCAATTACCCACGAACAATCCTGAAGAATTCATGCGGACTGTCGGACTGTCACATGAAGATTTTCAGCATCTTAACGAGAGGTTATCGCATTACCTTGAAGAACAAAAAGCGCACAACCCACTGACAAGACGGGGACGGAAAGACTCCAAGCTGATCTTGGAAGACCGCTTGTTACTGACACTGTATTACCTGCGCCACTATCCAACCCTGATCAATCTGGGGGCAGTTTTCGGTATCAGCGAGTCGTATTGCCATAAGATTTATGCGCGTACCGCAAGAATGTTGGCCAAAATTGAAAAGCTCCCCAACCGCAAGGCACTGTTGGAAGATGCCGCAGCCACCGTGGTCATTGATGTTTCGGAGCAGCCCATCGAACGCCCTGTCAAAAACCAGAAAGCGTACTACTCTGGAAAAAAAACGCCACACGGTCAAGGTTCAGCTGGTGATCTGTGTGTTGACGCTGGCAATCCTCTCCCTGGTGGTAGGAAAAGGCCGACAGCATGATTTTTCGGTTTTTAAAGACAGTCGCCTATTATTGCATCCCGATGCCCTACTGTTGGCGGATTCGGGATACCAAGGGATGCACAAACACCATCAGAACTCGACCCTGCCGGTCAAAAAGAAAAAAAGGCCAACCCCTTTCGGCTGAAGACAAAGCCCATAATAAGACGCTATCAAAACAGCGTGTTTTCATTGAGCATATCAACCGCCGATGCAAGATTTTCAGGATTGTCAAAGAGGTTTATCGGGGCAAGCACAAGAATTACTCACTGAATTGGAATTTAGTAGCGGCTCTTGTTAACTTGCGCTATCGCTGTATTTAGGAAAGATGTCTAATAAAAGCATTGACTCATTTACATTCTGTTGTTAAGTATCGGGAGAAAATGTAAACAAGCATTGACTTTATAAATGATAATGATTATCATTTATACAAAAGTAACCTGACCTGTTTTCATTATGAAAAATAACTTGGTACACATCGCAATCTCTGCAAATACCTTGGCATCACTTATTGAAAACGAACGTATTCATGCAGTGGATTTTAAGTGTCTGGATATTGATTCGAAAAAAAACAGTCTGGAAATTACTCCTATCCACAGTGAAGTTAACACAAAAGAAAAATCTCGGATCCAAGGAGAATTATTATGTCTGAAAAAGATCAGCAAGAAGCCTTATTAATGGCTATTGAATATTTGAAATCTCAGTATGAAGCTCTGCAAAATCCATGCATTGCTTTACTTATTTCTCGATATTACCGCTTACTTGCAAATTTTAATGTGGTTAAAAGCAAGCAGGAAAAGTACACCAAATACTCAAAACTATGGCTTACTTGCCATATAAATAACCCGCGACATTCTCAAAAAATGCAAAATCAGCTTATTGATTTTATTCTGCCCCATGAAATTAACTGATACATAAAAAACCGTGGAACAAAACCTTGATAGCATCGCAACCCTCATTAAAGAGAAAAAGACTGATGATGTATCATTTGTTAAATTACATTCGGTTCTTTGCTTTTTATTGACACAATTTCATAAGGATCAATGCCCAAAACTTGCCCATTTTATCGTCAACCATCTTCGTCTGGTGATTGAGCATCCTGATGTAGCAGCTTCTCCTGACAGCCAAACTCTGTACTTGCAACTACTTCAACAATGGCAAAACATAACCACTGTCTTATTGGAACAAAGGCAAAATCTTGCAACAGAAAGCAAAAACATCCATTAAATTGAAAAAAGCGGAAATCGGCTTGACTGTACTAGCTTCAATGGGCAGTATAACTGCTTCTTTTACTGGATTATCAGGCGCTGTCAAATTGCATCCCTTTATAGCAAGCCGCCTGAATTCGGTGATGACTGTTCCATAGCCGCCTGTTTAAACTAGGCCCCAGTCCTTATCACCACCATGCTGCGAACCTGTTTTCGTAAATACCGACACGTTGTCCGTAGTCGTTTCCTGTGGATTTCTTTAATTTTTCTGATTGTTGCCGGGTCTATCGGTTACAACTTGCTGCACCCCAAGCAATCGAAAGACGTCAACAAAAATGTCGTCATCGTAACCTTGGGCGACATTGAAGAAAATGTCACCGCCCAAGGCAAACTGGAACCGAAAGAATATGTCGATGTCGGTGCCCAGGTCACCGGCCAGTTACAGAAGATTTATGTACAAATCGGCGATAATGTCACGACCGGGCAATTGCTGGCGCAGATCGATCCAAGAATTTATGCGGCTCGGGTACAGGCCGATGAGGCCAATATCAAAAACTTGCAAGCTCAGTTGATCGGGCAGCAGGCGCAAGTGCTATTCTCCAGACAGCAGTACGAACGTAATCACGAATTACTGAAAAGCAAAGGCGTCAGCCAGCAGGACAACCAGAATAGTGAGTTTAACCTGAAAATGGCCGAGGCGACCGCAGCTTCGATCCAGGCGCAAATCGAACAAGTGCAATCGACTTTGTCCGGCGATAAAACCAATCTCGGCTACACCAAGATTTACGCATCGATGAACGGCACCGTTGTCGACCAAAAAGCCCGCGAAGGCCAGACCTTGAACGCCAACCAATCGACACCGATGATTTTGCAGTTGGCCAAACTCGATACCATGACCGTGCGCGCTCAAGTCGCCGAAGCCGACGTAACGCGTTTGCGGCCTGATTTGGCGGTCTATTTTTCGACCATGGGCTCCAATGAGCGGCGCTGGCAGGGCAAGGTGCGGCAGATATTGCCGACCCCGGAAGTGATCAACAACGTGGTGCTTTACAATGTACTGGTCGATGTCGACAATCAGGACCGGCAGTTGATGACCGGCATGAGCGCGCAGATGTTTTTCGTTTTGGGCAAGGCCGAGCAGGTACCCCAGATACCGGTTGCCGCATTGGGAGCCAGAGTACGCCATGAGGACAATAGTTACGGTGCAGCTTACCGGGTTAAGGAAGTCACCGGTCAGGGCATACAGGAAAAGATCATCCATGTCGGTTTAAGAACCCGGCGTTTTGCTGAAATCCGCGACGGCGTTGAGGTCGGCGCACAATTGCAGACCGTGGCGCGCAGCGAAGACAAAAAGAAAGACAAAGTCAATCCGGCTGCGGGTGCACCGCGTTTATGAGCGCAATACCTGCGGACAAACCGTTACTGGAGCTTAAAAATATCCAGCGCTTCTATCCTAGCGGCGATAGCGTCGTTAGGGCTTTGGACGATATTTCCCTGACCATCTGGCCCGGCGAGTTCGTGGCGATTATCGGCCAGTCCGGTTCCGGCAAGTCGACGTTGATGAACCTGATCGGCTGCCTCGACAAGGCTAATATCGGCAGTTACCGTATTTTGGACCAGGATGTGGCGGAACTCGATGCCGACCGGCTGGCGGCCATGCGCCGTGAGACCTTCGGTTTCGTATTTCAGCGCTATAATCTGCTCAACAATGCCTCGGCCGCCGAAAATGTCGAAATACCGGCGCTATACGCCGGCTTGCCGAAAGCCGAACGGCATCGCAGGGCCCTTCAATTGCTCGAACAACTGGGGCTGGGCAATCGCGGCGGGCATAAACCAATGCAGTTATCCGGGGGGCAGCAGCAACGCGTCGCTATCGCCCGTGCGTTGATGAACGACGCGCCGGTGATTTTGGCCGATGAGCCGACCGGAGCGCTCGACAGCCAAAGCGGCATAGAAGTCATGGCGCTGCTCCGTGACTTGCATCAGCAAGGCCGTACCATTCTACTGATTACCCATGACGAAAAAGTCGCGGCCCATGCCCAGCGCATCCTCACACTTCGCGACGGCAAAATCGTCAGCGATGGCGTAGAAAACCGCAGCGGCCGCCTGTTGCCGCCACCCCAACATCAAGGCATCGGAGCCGCCGGAGTAGCTGCCGAACTGCTGGAAGCGGCCAAAACCGCGTTGCGTTCGTTGCATGCGAATCTGTTCCGCACGGCATTGACTTTGCTCGGCATTGTGATCGGCGTCGCCGCCGTCGTGACGATGCTGGCGGTAGGACAAGGCAGCCAGGAAAAAGTGCTCGATCAAATGCGCGCCATGGGTACCAATATCCTGTCGATCCGTCCCGGTGCTCCCGGTCTGCGCGCTAGCTCCGACGTTGCCACCCTGATCCCGGCCGATGCCGATGTCATCGCCGAATTGGGCAATGTCGAATGGGTCTCGCCGGAACGCAATACACGCTTGACCGTGCGTTACGGCAACATCGATTACGCCACCAGCGTTCAAGGTGTTGCGCCCAGTATGACCGCGGTTCGCGAGTGGGCGGTTGCCGACGGCGATTTTTTCGATGAACGCGATATGCGCCGTTATGCCCCGGTGATTGTGCTGGGGCAAACCATCAAACAGATATTGTTTCCCGATGATGCCGATCCCATTGGCCGCTATGTGATGGTCGGCAACATTCCGTTTGAAGTGGTCGGGGTAATGACGGCCAAAGGTGCCGATGCCCAAGGCAGCGATCGCGATGACGTCGTGTTTGTGCCGCTGACAACCGGATTGATCCGCTTGTTCGGCCAGAATTATCTGGGCGGTATCACTGTGAAAGTGCGCGATGTCGAACAGATCGATGCAACACAGCAAGTGATTTCCGATTTGTTAATCGACCGCCATCAAGTTGAGGATTTCCGGATCCGTAACATGGCGTCGATTCTGGCAACCGCCACCGAAACCCAGAATACCTTTACCCTGATGCTGGGCATTGTCGCTGCGATTTCCTTGCTGGTCGGCGGCATTGGCGTGATGAACATCATGCTGGTCAGCGTCACCGAACGCACCCGCGAAATAGGTATTCGCATCGCCACCGGTGCCCGCCGCCGAGACATCCTGTTGCAGTTCAACACCGAAGCGGCGGTGGTCTGTACGCTGGGCGGCCTGATCGGCGTATTGCTTGGTTTTGCGGCGGGCTGCGGCTTGCGCTATTTCGATATGGCGGTGGTTTTTTCGCCGCTGCCGGCCATATTGGCTTTTTCCTGCGCATTAGGTACCGGCTTATTGTTCGGTTATTTGCCGGCTCGTAAGGCCGCCGGGCTTGATCCGGTAGTGGCGTTGGCTGCGGAGTGAAATACTTTAATATAATTTTGGTAAAACTTTTAAAAGCTCTCACCACGAAGGCTCGAAGGACACGAAGAAAATATAATTTCTTGTCCTTCGAGCCTTCGTGGTGAATGTTTCTTTCATTTCAATACAATCTTGATGAAAAATAAAGTATCGATCATTTCCTTGCTGTTGTCTTTGACGGCCTGCAATCTGGTGCCTGATTTCCACAGACCGAATATAGAGACTCCTGCTCAATGGCATGACGCCAGTCTGTCGCGGCAAAAGTCCACTGTCGATCCGCAGTGGTGGCGGGCTTTCGGCAGTGCGGAACTCAATCGGCTGATAGCGGAAGCCCTGATCTACAACAACGATTTGGGTGCGGCCAAACAGCGTGTCGAGCAGGCCAAGGCCCAAGCCAAAATTGCAGGCGCCAATCTGTGGCCGATGGTTGGGCTACAGGGTGATGTGACCGATACCCGCAACAAAATAGGCGACAGCCACAAGGAAACAGGACAGTTTACCGTCGCCTATGAAGTCGATTTGTGGGGCGCCAATCGCGCCCGTCGCGATTCCGGTTCGGCGCTGCTGCTCAGCGAGGTTTTCGCCCGCGATGCGCTACAACTGGTGGTGATGTCGAATGTTGGACAGGCTTATTTTAACCTGCTGGCATTGGCCGAACGCAAGCGTATTGCGGTCGATTTCTTGGACAACGTCACTAATGTACTGGCGGTTGTCGAAGCCCGCCATCAGGCCGGTGCGGTATCGGCGCTGGATGTGATGCAGCAAAAGACCGAGCTGGCAACGGCGCGGGCCAACCTGGATTTGCTGACCCAGCAATATACATTGGCGGAAAATGCGTTGACGATATTGATGGGGCATCCGCCTCAAACGATGTCTTTCAATGCCGGGCATTTTTTCGACATTCTGCTGCCGCCGGCCGATGCGCTGCAACCGGCCGCTTTGCTGGAACGCAGGCCGGACATTCGGCAGGTTGAAATGGAATTGATCGCCGCCAACGCCGACATTGGCGTGGCGCGAGCGGCCTTTTACCCAAGGCTGCAATTGAGCCTGGATACGCTTATCGCCTCGCCGCAACCGGCGGGCGTGGCCTTGGCGATGGCTGCGGGCCTGACGCAACCCTTGTTCCAGGGCGGCCGTCTGGAAGGCGGTCTGGAGACTGCACAAGCTTTTAACGCCGAATTGGTCGAAATTTATCGAAAAACGGTTTTGACTGCATTTAAAGAAGTTGAGGATGCAGCGGCGGTGCGCAGCAATTCGACCCGCCGCCTGCAAGCGCTGGCCGATGCGGTGGATATGGCCCGGTCGGCATACCGGCTGTCTCAAGATCGCTATAAACTCGGGGCGATTGATTATCAAACCCTGCTTTCAACCCAACGTAGCTTATTGACTGCCGAGAACAGCCAGGTTCAAGCCCGGCAGGATGTCTTGGTTGCAATGGTGCAGCTCTATCAGGCTTTAGGCGGCGGCTGGTCGAACAAGCAATCTTAATATCATCGCACTCTATCCATCCAGGCTGAAAAACATCAGGTCGGATGGAGCAATGGCTATTGCCGGCCCATATTTGGGTAAATTATCCGATTAGCAAGGCTTTGTTCAGCATTACCGGATATGAAACTTAATAACTTCAGCGCGCCAGAATTTTTCGCGAAAGCTAAAATGGATCCGTCCGATTTTAGCAGCGAAAAATGACCGGGCCATTAATGCCTGCGGTGGCCCGCGTTCGTCCTCCTACCGTCACGGCACACAACTTCACGTTGCTACGCTGTGCGCCATGACTCCCGTAATGACCTGGCACCGTATCGGATAGTCTTGTATTTTGACTACGCTTACTCTAACGCTCCAACTTCGTCAAAACGCCCGGTCGCTGCGGCTACGCGGGGGCGTCAACGCCGCTACACTACGTTACGCTTCCTGTACTCCTTCCATGATGTCAGCGCTACAGGGCTTGAAATAATAAGGCAAATGGTCTGAGCGGGAACCGGCATAACTTTTATGCCCAAAATTGCTATTCATGAACCTGAAGACGGCATTCGGTATATTCCATTTGAGGACCCCGTCCCCAATCGTACTATCGGTATGGTTTGGCGTAAAACCCGTGTGCGCAATGAATTGTTCGATCTGCTAACGAAACTAATATCCGGAAGCCACGTAATTTGAACAACCTAAATCATAGAGACATCAATGGCTGAATTGAACATAGGTAATCGAATCTATGATTGACGTAGACCTTTAAATTTTGCGGAAATAGCAACAAATGTTGACTCGTCAAATGATAATCATTATTATTCGTACCCATGAACAAACAATCTACTCCCTCTCTCGAATCTTTGGACTTGGTGCTTCTTACAAAGCAGGCCATAACGCCGGCTTTAGGGCAGCGTTTACAAAGCACGGAGCTATTTGGTACAGCACGCGAGATTGTTATCGAACATGCGGGAGAGGAATACCGATTGCGTTTGACTCGTCAGGGAAAATTAATCCTGACCAAATAATTTAGTTATTGCACTTCATTGTCGGCAGGCTTTCTCCTCAACTGCGGACAACTCTCCTCCTGATGTTGGGAATGAGCATGCCGACAATGAAGTGCAAAGAGTAAAAATAGCCAGCCATCCAATACATTCAGGTATTGGTAGCCAGCCAATGTAAAGCCGCGCACTGCAAATATCCAGTGCCGTCTAAACGCTGCACACAACAATTTCGGCAGACTTTATCCTGCTTAACATTTGGATGGTGAGATCAATGAATTCAACTAAACAACACAAGAAAGTAGGCCTTTCCGGTAACGGCGATTGCCGCGTGGTGCTTTGCCCTGATTGCGGTGCGTTGGAGATAAATTTTGGTTCATCGACGATACACACCAATTATGAATCGCTAGAAGTACTTAGCTCGGTTTTAAATCATGCCAAAGTGCGGCTTGCCCAGATGAAAAATGAGTCATCGACAAATGACAATCCTCAACAAATAAGGAGCGGCCATGTTCACTAAAATGATCTTCCCAACCGCCACCTTTTATTTTTTGGAAAACCGCCCTGCTCCCATGTTGGGAAATATCAGTCACGGCGGAGCTAAGCGTATCAATGACCGCACATGGCTTGCCATTGGCTTGGTGCTATGCGCGCATCTGGCGCTGTTTGCAGCATTACTGCCGCAATCGCAGTCTTTACCGATTGAGACAATGCCCGAACCCATCATGGTTAGCTTGATTAGTTCGCCGCAAGCAGCACCGCAAAAGCCGACATTACCCGCTACGCCGATAGAAAAAACGCAAGAGCCAATCAAGAAGCAAGTCAAAAAACCGGTCACTAAACCTGTTGTACCGGCGATAAAGCCGACAAGTCAGCCAATCACTCCGCCTGTGGAACAGACATCCATGCCTGCAACCCCGACAACTTCCCCTGCGGCCCAACCGGAGGCGAAGCCAACGAATAACAAGGCCGCCGACACGCAGGCATATCAATCGCCAAGCTTTAACGCCGCTTATTTAAATAACCCGGCGCCGAATTATCCATCAATCTCGCGGCGACTGGGCGAACAAGGCTTGGTCCTACTACGCGTACAAGTAACAGTAGACGGCACAGCCGGCTCCGTAGAATTGCAAACCGGCAGCGGCTCAAGCCGACTCGATGAGGCTGCGCTGGAAGCGGTCAAAAAATGGCAATTTGTTCCAGCCAAACGCGGCGAGCAATCGGTTAGTGCATCGGTCGTTGTACCGGTCAGATTTTCAATAGAAGGATAAGTCATCATGCAAGCAGAATATCTCTTAGACAACCTGAAATTCATCAGCCAAGGCGGGGCGGTATCGATTACTGTAGCGGCAGGGCTGTTAGCCATGTCCATCGGAAGCTGGACTTTAATGGTCATCAAAGCGGTACAGGCGCGGCGTTTAAGAAGCAGCAGCGCCCGTTTTTTAGAACGCTTTTGGCAAGCCTCGTCGACAACCCTGTCATCAATGGTGACTGTCATGAGCGAAGATTTGAATAAAGCGGAAAACCCGTTCGCGCGTCTTGCGATACAAGGCATCAATGCTGCCAACCATCACAAGCGTTACACCGCGCAACTTTTTGCGGAACACGCAGTTACCGCCAATGAAGGTGGAAGTAGCGCACTGCAAGAACATTCGCGCCATGATGAATTTATTGCCCAGGCGCTACGTCGCGTTATCAGCCAGGAAGCCATGCACCTGGAAACGGGGCTTACCTTATTGGCTTCGGTGGGCAGTATCGCCCCTTTCATCGGGCTATTCGGCACAGTCTGGGGCATCTATCATGCGCTCGGCGCCATCGCCGTCGGCGGCCAAGCCTCTGTAGACAAAGTAGCAGGACCGGTCGGCGAAGCACTGATCATGACCGCATTCGGCCTGGCCGTTGCCATACCCGCAGTGCTGGCCTATAACGCCCTGGTACGCGATAACCGCCTGTTAATGGGCCAATTGGAAACGTTCGCCCACGATCTGCATACTTACCTGACCACCGGCGTACCGTTAGCAGCCGGGGAAGTTACCGAAATGACACCCATGGCGGTGTCATTATGATGGGCTCAGGCGGATTCGGCGGCGATAACCCCCATACCCAGCCGATGGCGGAAATCAACACGACGCCGATGGTGGATGTCATGCTGGTACTGCTGGTCATTTTCATCATTACCGCACCGCTGCTTACCCATTCAATCAAAATCGACCTGCCGCAAGCCGGCAGCCAGTCCAATCCGGAAAAACTCGATATTGTGACCCTGTCGATTAATGGAGAAGGCAAACTGTTTTGGAACGATGCGCCCTTTGAAGAGGCGGAACTTGCTTCAAGACTGGGGACAGAAGCGCAGAAAAAACCCCAGCCCGAATTGCATTTACGTGCCGATAAACAAACCAACTATCAGCAGTTAGCCATGGTTATGTCCGCCGCACAAACAGCAGGAATAGAAAAACTCGGCTTTGTTACTGAACCGAACCCCAAGCAATAACAAAACCGATAGATACCTAAAGCGTCGATCTCGAATATTTAGCCAGCCATCGCCTCATGTGTGACTAGCCAGCCAATAACAAGCTACATATAACAGGCAATATATTTATGAAAAATCACAAAAACAGACCGCTAATGCTGGCTATTGCCGCAATATTGAACGCACCGCATATCGAGGCGGCCGAAACCGCTCAGCCAGTGCTTCCTGAGGTTAAGGTGAAAGTCTCCGCTGAAAAAGAACCGGCCTACAAGGCAGATACATCCAGTACCGGGCTTAAGTTTGAAACCGCTATCCGCGATATTCCTCAATCTGTCAGCGTAGTAAAGGAAGAATTGGTTAAATCGCAAAATGCATTCAACCTGCGCGATGCCCTGAAGAATGTCAGCGGGCTTACCATCGCGGCCGGCGAAGGCGGACGCACCGGCGACTCGATCACCTTGCGCGGATTTTCAGCGAACTCCGACACCTATCTCGACGGTGCGAAAGAAAACGGCCAATACTCGCGCGACACTTTTTTCCTCGATCGCGTCGAAGTGCTGAAAGGGGCTTCTTCGGTGCTGTTCGGACGCGGATCGACCGGCGGCGTCATCAATCCGATTGCCAAAAAGCCGGTCATGGGTAAATCATTCGCCAATGCCGATTTCACCTACGGTAACTACGACTTCAAACGCACCACGCTGGATGCCGGAACAAAATTGACCGATAACGTAGCCGTGCGGCTCAACGCGCTGTACCAGGATGCCGATTCCTTCCGCGATTACAATTACACCAACCGCTGGGGCGTCGCGCCGTCGATAAAATTCGACATTACCAAGGACACCGACCTGACCCTGATGCTGTTGCACCAGGAAGAAGACAGCGTGTTCGACTATGGTGTGCCGATGATCGGCGGAAAACCCGCCAATGTGCCTGTCAACCAATTCTACGGTTTCAAGGACGACCTTCTGCAAACCTATGACACTTCGGTTGCGACTGCGATATTTAATCACCGCTTTAACTCGGAATTTTCAGTGCGGAATACGTCCCGCTACGGTAATTACGACCGCAAATACCGTACTTTGCTGTTTTCCGGAGGAGCTACCGGTACCGGAGCGGCTGCGACAATAGCACGAAGCCAGGCACTGCGCGAAAGTCCGCAAGAGAATTATTACAACCAGACCGATTTCACCTTCAAGAAACCGATATTCGGATTTAACAACACCCTGCTTTTTGGGGCGGAAGTCGGCTGGGAAGATTATACCTTCCGGTCCAAAGACTCGACCGGCGTCACTCGAGTTTCCATCTATAATCCGCTAAGCAGCCCAACCGTAGGAGCAGGACGCGCCAACGACTTCTCAGGCGTATTAACGACTGACAGGAATACAAAAACCAATACCGCTGCCGGTTACGTACTCGATCAGTTTGAGATTACGCCACAGTGGAAACTGCTTGCCGGAGGACGTTACGATGTCTTCCAGGCAAAACAGAATGACAATCTTCTCAACACCAATGATTTTGAACGCACCGATCACCAATGGAATCCGCGTGCCGGACTGGTTTGGCAGCCGAAAAATTGGCAGGCGTATTATTTCAGTTACGGCACCTCATTCAATCCTTCGGCCGAGACATTTTCGCTCGCCACTAATACCGCCAACCTTAAACCGGAACAAAACCAAAACTTGGAAGTCGGCGCGAAAATAGATCTTTTTGACGGACGACTCAGTGCAACCGGCGCATTATTCCGCTTGGAAAAAACCAATGCGCGAACAACCGATCCGACCGATCCGACTAAAAATATCCTGGCCGGTGAACAGAAAACCGACGGTTTCGAATTAGGCCTGGCTGGCGATCTAATGCCTGACTGGAGTCTTTCGGCGACCTACGCTTATCTCGATGCTGAAGTAACCAAATCGACTACTTTTGCAACAGGTTCGGTCAGCGGGCTATCCAAATCGCTCCAAGGTAAGAATTCCGTCAATGTGCCGGAGAATAGCGGCGTAGTCTGGACCAGCTACAATATCACGCCGGAATGGGAAGTCGGTGGCGGGGTATTCATGTCGGGCTCGCGTTTCACTGATGCGGTTAATGAAGTGACTTTGCCGGGCTATGCGCGTCTCGATGCGACAGTGGCTTATCACCATAAGCACTTCGATATCCAGGCCAATGCGTTCAACCTTCTGGACAAAGTTTATTACGAGTCAGGACAAACCAATACCGCCCTGCCGGGGGTACCGCTTTCGGGGCAACTCACACTACGGGTAAAATATTAAATTTTAATACCCGACTGCAACCACACCACAGATAGAGGGTAACCATGCTACTTGCCATTGAAAATATCTTAACCAACGAAGAACTCGCCGGCGCGCGTGAACTATTCGCAAAAGCACGATTCGTAGATGGCAGGGTCACCGCAGGCGAGCTCGCCGCGAAGGTAAAAAACAATCTGCAACTGGCCGCCAATGCGGAGGAAACACAAGTGCTGACCGCCATCGTTCATGATGCGTTGCATTGCAATCCGCTGTTCGTTTCCGCCGCCTTGCCGAAAGTGGTATGCCCTCCCCTGTTTAATCGCTATGTTCCCGGCATGGATTTTGGCATCCATGTCGACAATGCGATCCGCGTCGGCACGACCACTTTTCGCACCGACGTATCGGGCACACTGTTTCTGTCCGAGCCGGAAGAATACGAAGGGGGGGAATTGATCATCGAAGACACTTACGGTGTGCAGCAAATCAAACTACCCGCCGGTAGTTTGGTGCTTTATCCATCAAGCAGCCTGCATCGGGTGGAACCCATTACCGGCGGACACCGCGATGTCGCGGTATTCTGGGTGCAAAGCATGATTCGCGATATCGCCCAGCGTAGCTTACTGTTTCAGCTTGATGCCGGTATCCAGAGCTTGCGTGCCCGTGCTCCGGAAAGCCCCGAGATTATTCCCCTGGTCGCGACTTACCATAACCTGCTGCGTATGTGGGCAGACATTTGACAACAAACGGAGATTATCATAATGACGAATGTACAAAATCCGGCACTGTTAATCCGGAAACCTAAACGTATTCAATGGCTCAAATGGCTGCGCCGTACCCATGCCTGGGTCGGATTGTGGGGAGCTGCGTTGGGTCTGTTGTTCGGCATTAGCGGAATTTTACTTAACCACCGTACGGTGATGAAAATTCCGGCTGTAAAAATGGAACAGTCGCAAATCGAACTGGCTTTGCCCACCCCGGTTCCGGCCGATGCAAAAGCCCTGGCCTCATGGTTGCAGGCACAATTAAGCATTGACCGGGCACCCAATAAAGTTTCCACCGAACCGTCAAAAACCGTTACCTGGTCCGGTCAAAGCATCCAGCAGCCTAGGCAATGGAAGGTGGACTTTCAGAGTCCGCAACAATCGGTTACCGCCGAATACTGGGTAGGTAATACTTTTGTTTCGATAAAACGTCAGGATGCAAACGTGTTCGCCTTCATCACCCGCTTGCATAAAGGTGTCGGGATGGGGACAGCATGGGTGCTATTGGCGGATACGCTGTCCGGCGGACTGGTGTTTCTTTCTCTGACCGGCCTTTTACTATGGACCAAGCTGCACGGCTCGCGTCTGGCTATGGCCGGTTTGGGGCTGACCTCACTTGGGCTGGCAGGGTTTGTTATATTGGATTCACTGTAACGCTCGCATTTAATGCCCTTTTCGGCTCAAATCATATAGCGCTCAAGGGCAACGCGCTTTTGCCACGGGTTAGGCATGACGCGGCGCAAACATGATGATGCCCATGCCGACCAACGTAACAATAACGCCCACAACATCCCAAAATGAAGGGCGGACACCATCAACGCCCCAGAGCCAACCGAGAGCCACCGTAACATAAACCCCGCCGTAAGCGGCATAGACACGACCAGCCGCCGATGGGTGCAAGGTCAGTAGCCATGCGAACAGCGTCAACGACGCTGCGGCGGGAACAAGCAGCCAAGCGGACCCGCCTTGCCTGAGCCAGAGATACGGCAAGTAACAGCCGATAATTTCGGCGAGCGCTGTAACACAAAAGAGAGCGATAGTTTTGCCTATGAACATGTCCTCACCCATACGAATAAAAACAGTGTTGTAAATTCTTAGTCATAATTAATAGCCTTTCTTTATTGTTATCTGCCGGTTCAAGCAAATGCGTTACGCCTACCGGATCTTTCTGAAACAGCGGCACAATCCATAGCGTTGGATATGCGGATCAAAGCCGATTTTAAGCGTTGCATTGCACCAATTGTGCATACTCTAAAGCCGAACGCGACCTGTTTCAAATATAATCCTTTACATCTCCCCTTCATAAACCTGCCCCCGATCAGTAATACTACTTATTGCCTCAAGCATTCGGCTTCTCTAATCTACAGACGTTCAAAAGCAACATCCTCGCGCGCGAACATATTACCTTACCGGAGATTGAGTTAATTGCCCGCTGTGCTACACATAGAATTCCATTATCTTTGTAGAGTGGGATGCCCATAACCGGTAAATATTATTTTGACCGAGCGGCAGCCTAGACGGAGGACAAATGATAATGAAATTACGGGAGCATCGACGGAACATCAGGCTTGCCGACCCGGGCGGCGAAGATGAACCGATCCGGTTTGAATTATTCAGCGATGAACGCCTGGAGCAGCATGCCGCCAGTTTAGCCAAAGCACAAAAAGCCCGCATTATGCCTGAAGGGCTCAAACTGATGCCGCGAGTACGCGAAAACTCCAGAGTATTGTTTGAAGCTTACAAAGCGATAGGCAAATCGGCGCGGGAACAGCGAGCCATCACTCCGGCCGCGGAATGGGTACTCGATAATTTTCATGTCATTGAAGAGCAGATCAATGACATCAACGTCTACCTGCCGGAAAAGTTTTACCGGCAATTACCCAAGCTGATCAACGGCTTTCTTGCCGGTTATCCGCGTGTTTACGGCATTGCCTGGGCGCTGGTCGCTCATACCGACAGCCGTTTTTCCCAAGAACAGCTGAATCTTTTCATAAACGCATACCAGCAAGTCCAGCCGCTCAGTATTGGCGAGCTTTGGGCAATTCCGATCACATTACGCATCGTGATGATCGAGAACTTGCGGCGGCTGGCATTAAAAGTCATGCGTTCGCAAGTTGGAAGACGCCTGGCTGACGAACTTGTCGATCAAGCCGACAGGCTAGATCTCGCGCCCCAGACTGCCCTTTTACCCGACCCGCCTTTTCGTCAGGCCTTTGCGGTTCAACTTGTTCAGCGTTTGCACGAACCGCATCCCGGCCCTGCGCCGGCACTCGATTTTCTTAACGAATGGCTGGCCGAACAGGGCGTCACGCTGGATGAAATCGTACACCGTGAACACGCCGCGCAAATTGCAGCCAATCTGACCGTACGCAATATCATTACCAGTATGCGCGCCATATCGGCATTCGACTGGCCGCAGTTTGTCGAAGATTCGAGTCTGGTAGATAACTATCTGCGCGCTCACCCCACTTACAAAGAAATGGATTTTCTGACCCGTGACCGCTACCGTCATGCGATTGAGGATCTTGCCAAACGTTCGCCGTATTCTGAGGTCGAAATCGCCCATAAAATCATCGACAAAATTGATCAGACCGGTCAAGAACCGGATACCACGCCGCAGCAGCAGGAACCGGGTTATTACCTGATCGGCGCCGGTCGGAGTGAATTCGAGCGGGAAGTCGGTTTTCGCCCTTCTTTCGGCCAAAAGTTTCTGCGTGCCTATATCGCCCATGCTGCGTTTGCTTATCTGACCAGCATTGGGCTGGGTACACTGCTTTTGCTGGCGCTGCCGGTGGATGCCGCCGTCAACGCCGGATTAAGCGGCTTGCAGGTTGCATTGATTATCTTATGCGCATTATTTCCCGCTTCGGATATTGCGACGGCTTTGGTTAACCGGTTTATCATTGCCGCGGTGCCGCCGCGCCATTTACCCAGGCTTGAACTGAAGGACGGCCTCCCCGACTCATTGCGCACTTTTGTCGTGGTGCCGACGATGTTTATCAGCGAATACAACGTAAAAACGCAAATCGATGAGCTGGAAGTTCAATATTTGTCCAATCCGGTCAATGATGTTCATTTTGCCCTGTTGTCCGATTGGGCTGATGCAGACCAGGAAACGATGCCTGAAGATGATCGATTGTTGAGCATCGCCATCAGCGGCATAGAAGCGCTTAATGCCAAGTACGGAGATCAGCGTTTTTTCCTGTACCACCGCAAACGTCGCTGGAACCCGAACGAGAGCAAATGGATGGGCTGGGAGCGTAAGCGCGGAAAATTGCATGAATTTAATCGACTGCTGCGCGGAGCCATCGATACTTCATTTCTGCCGATTAATGGACAGCCTGCGGTTACTCCGCCGGGTGTTCGCTATGTGATTACCCTGGATGCCGACACCAAACTGCCTATAGGCGCAGTGCAACAATTGGTAGGTACAGCCGCACATCCGCTCAATTGGCCTGTTCTAGACCCGGCCACGCACTGTGTTACCAGCGGCTACAGTATTCTCCAGCCCAGGGTTACACCGACCCTGCCGCAAAGACGGGAGCATTCACTGTTTCATCAGCTGTTTTCCGGTGCCTGCGGCGTGGACGCCTATTCGACCTCCGTGTCCGAAGTGTATCAGGATCTGTTCGGGCTTGGCACATACAGCGGCAAGGGCTTGTATGACGTCGACGCCTTTGAAGCCGCTTTGGCCGGACGAGTTCCTGAAAACGCATTGCTCAGCCATGATTTATTCGAAAGTGTATTCGCCCGCTGTGCGTTCGTCAGCGATATTGAGCTGTTTGAAGAATTCCCCTCCCACGCGGAAGTTGCCGCGTCCCGCTCGCACCGCTGGGCGCGAGGCGATTGGCAGTTATTACCGTGGATTTTCGGTCCGCGCAGCAAAAACATGCCGTTGATCGGACGCTGGAAGATGCTGGACAATTTACGTCGAACTCTCTCGGCGCCTGGCGCCTTTTTTACGCTGTTGGCGGCCTGGGCGATTCCGGATGCACCGCTTGGCGCACTGATGGCGATGGTATTAATCGCGTTGGCTTTCCCGGTGTTCGAGGCCGTTATCGGCGGAATGAGGATTCGTATCGACATTCCGTTGCGTAACCAGTTGCGCACCACCACAGAAGATGTTTTGCTGGGTCTGAGCAATAGCCTGGTTACGCTGACATTGCTGGTACAACAGGCATGGCTGATGGTTGATGCGATCATAAGCACCCTAGTCCGGCTGTATATCACCAAACAAAAACTGCTCAAGTGGGTCACTGCACTGCAAGCAAAGACAACAGCGGGACACTCAATCAAGGACCTTCTCAAGCCGCTGGCCAACGTGGCTATCATAGTCGTTTGTACCGGTTCGATCGTGCTGGCATTTAATCCTGCTGCACTTGAAGTTGCCTGGCCATTCCTGCTGCTGTGGTTACTGTCGCCTGTTATTGCCCATCTCCTGAGCTTGCCGCCAAGACAGGACCCTACTGAATCATTATTTCCTGAGGATGCTTTGCAGTTACGGCAAGTCGCCAGACGCACCTGGCGATTTTTTACCACCTTTGTGACGGAACAAGAAAATCATCTGCCTCCTGATAATTTTCAGGAAGATCCGGAACCGGAAATCGCTCACCGCAGTTCGCCGACAAATTTCGGCCTCTATTTACTATCGGCACTCGCCGCGCATGACTATGGCTGGATGGGCCTTATAGATACCGTTGACAGACTCGAGGCCACTTTAAAGACCTTGGAAAAGATGCCGAGACTTCACGGGCATTTTTATAATTGGTACGACACCTGTACTTTACTGGCGCTGGAACCCAAGTATGTGTCAACTGTGGATAGCGGTAATTTGGCCGCACATTTACTGGTCGTTGTTCAGGGATGCAAAGATTTGATCCAACAGCCGTATGCGTTTTCGACATTGTTAAACGGTATTTCCGACAGCCACAGGCTGCTGGTGTCCGCACTTGACAACATCGACGATAACCAGCGCATGCAGATGGTGACACTGGAAGAACTGCGAAAGAAAACCGATAAACTTGGCGCTTTGTTGGCATGCACGCCGGCGACTCCCGAAGAATGCACGCGCTTATGGCGATTGCTAAGGCCCTGTACCGATAACCTGTTGGACCTGGCGCGCGCTTATGCCGTCGAGCGCAACGAACTCATCGAGAATAGCGAAGTACTGGCATGGGCTACTTTGTTGCACGACGATATCATTTCGCACCAGCGCGACATGGAAAATTTCGGCTCGTCGATACATTTCGGACTTGCTTTCGATAACCCACAGCAGCCGGAAGCTCAGCGCTGGAACGTGCTGGCTCAGCGGATCAATGCGCTAACTACACTTGCACAACAATTATTCGACGAGATGGATTTTCGTTTTCTCTATGATTATAAACGACACCTGTTTTCGCTCGGCTTTCGCGTTGAAAAAGGCGTGATCGACGACAGCTATTACGACCTGCTCGCCTCAGAAGCCCGCCTGACCAGCCTGATTGCTATCGCCAAGCGCGAAGTGCCGGCGGCCCATTGGTTCCATCTGGGCCGCCGGGTGACGCGCACCACGAACGGCACGGTATTATTGTCCTGGTCCGGTTCGATGTTTGAATACCTGATGCCGGCATTGGTGACCTATACGCCGCGCTACAGCCTGCTCGATCAAACCTGCCGTCTGGTGGTGCAAAGCCAGATTGACTACGGAAAACAACGCAGCGTGCCGTGGGGTGTTTCCGAATCAGCATTTAACGGCCGCGATCGCTGGTTCACTTATCAATATTCCGCTTTTGGCGTGCCCGGTTTGGGCATGAAGCGCGGCCTCGCCTATGATTTGGTGATCGCCCCTTACGCCACGGCCTTGGCGGCTATGTATCACACCCATGCCGCGGTGGAAAACTTCGAGCGCCTGGAAAAAATAGGCGCTTTAGGGCGTTACGGATTCTTCGAAGCGCTCGATTTCACGCCATCGCGGCTCGCGGAAGACCAAAAAGTGGCGTTTGTGCGCTGCTATATGGCTCATCATCAAGGCATGTCATTGGTGTCTCTGACCAATGTCGTACTCAATGAAGTGATGCGCCGCCGTTTCCATCGCGTCCCGATGATCCAGGGCGCTGAACTGCTGCTGCAAGAGCGGGTTCCGCACGGTTTTGACAAAGGTATTCCCGACTTCACCCAAGCCGAGGCTGAAGTGAAGGAAATAATACAGCCGCCGATACGCCGCGTACTTTCACCGATGTCCCTGGTTCCGTCAGCACATTTGCTTTCCAATGGCCGTTACGGGGTAATGATCACCGCCTCCGGATCGGGTTACAGCGTTTGCGAAAAACTGGCGGTCACCCGCTGGCGTGAAGATGTGACCCGAGATTGCTGGGGCAGTTATATTTATTTACGCGATTTGGCCAGCGATAAGATCTGGTCTGCCGGATACCAGCCGACTGCGGCGCTTCCCGATCGTTACGAAGTGGTTTTTCTCGAAGACCGGGTGCGTATCTCCCGCGAAGACGGCGCCATAGCCAGCCGCCTGGAAGTCATTGTATCGCCTGAGGATAATGCGGAAATCAGGCACTTGAGTTTAACCAATAACGGTACCCATACACTGGAAATTGAGCTGACTTCATACGCGGAAATTGTGCTGGCGCCTCCAATGGCCGACATTGCGCATCCGGTATTTTCCAATTTATTCATACAGACCGAATACCTGCCCAAGGCCTATGCGTTAATCGCTCAACGGCGGCCTCGGTCGGACAATGAGCCGCAGGTTTGGGCAGCTCATGTGCTGGCATCCGTCAGCATCAATGCCGGCGTTCAATATGAGACCGACAGAATGCGCTTTATAGGCCGCGGCCAAACACTACACGCACCTGCCGCCGTGATTGACGGCCGACCGCTCAGCAATACAGTCGGCGCGGTACTTGATCCGATATTCAGCCTGCGTGCACGTGTCGGCATCGAACCAGGCTCGACTGTTCACCTGACATTTACCACCTTGGTTGCCTCGTCGCGGCAGACGGTTGAAGATTTAGTCGACAAATATCACAACTCAGCGACTTTCGACCGGGTTTCCGATTTGGCCTGGACTCATGCGCATATCCAATTGCGTCACTTGCGTATTCAGCCCGATGAAGCCCAATTATTTCAAGCCCTGGCTAATCGCTTGCTGTATGCCGATCCTTCGTTGCGGGCTGATGCCAGGCTGATGCACCTGAACCAATTGAATGTCACCGGCTTATGGCGATTCAGTATCTCAGGCGACCGCCCTATTGTCGTGCTGCGAGTTGCATCGACAGAAGACAGGGCTATTGCCGATCAGTTATTACGTGCTCACGAATATTGGCGCATGAAACGCCTGTCGGTCGATTTAGTGATTTTGAATGAAAAAGAAATCACCTACGCCAATGAATTGCAAACTTTAATGGACAACATGGTCCGGGAAAACCAGTCATTTTCAGCACTTCCCGAGTACGGCGGGCAAGGTGAGGTTTTTGTGCTGCGTGGCGACCAGCTCAGCGAAGAGGAATATGTGTTATTGCAAACCACGGCTCGCGTGGTGCTGCTGAGCAGTCGCGGTACTTTGGCTGAGCAATTGATGCGCCATCCCAAGCCGATCCCAAGATTTATTCAACCTAAAGTGCTGTCTGCATCGGCTATCGAAACAAAAGAACCCGCAACCGTCCCTGCCGACATCGAATATTTCAACGGGCTGGGCGGATTTGCCGACGACGGGCGCGAATATGTGATCGTGCTGGGCAATGGGCATAATACGCCTGCGCCATGGATTAACGTGATCGCCAATGCCGAATTCGGTTTTACCGTATCGGAGCTGGGCAGCGGTTATAGCTGGAGCCTTAACAGTCGCTTGAACCAATTGACGCCGTGGTCGAACGATCCGGTCGGCGATCCTCCCGGAGAAATATTTTATTTACAGGACAACGAAAGCGGCGATTTTTGGACGCCGACTGCGTTGCCGATCCGCGTTGATAAGGCTGCCTATGTCATTCGCCACGGCCATGGCTACAGCCGTTTCGAGCATGTTTCTCACGGCATTCACAGCGAGCTGCTGCAATTTGTAAGCCCGGACGACCCGGTCAAGATTTCACGGCTGACGTTAACAAACAAGTCCCATCGTCCCCGTAAATTAACGGTTACCGCCTATGTAGAATGGGTGCTCGGGGCCTCGCGCACCGTCACCGCGCCGTATATTGTCACCGAACTGGATCAGGAGACCGAAGCCTTGTTTGCCTATAACCCGATGGATACGGACTTTGGCCGACGCATTGCTTTTGTCGATATGGCTGGCCTGCAAACTTCCTGGACCTGCAACAGGACCGAGTTTATCGGTCGTAACGGCAGCCTGGATGCGCCGGTTGCTTTGAGTCAATCCAGAGCGCTTAAAAGCCGTGTCGGTGCAGGGCTCGATCCTTGCGCGGCATTGACGGCGCAAATAGAGCTTGCCGCCGATCAAAGCATCGAAATTGTCTTGCTGCTGGGACAAGGCAATGACCGCGACCATGCCGGCGAACTGGTCAAGCGTTATCGGGCTGCGGATATTCAACAAACGTTTTCCGAAGTAAAACAGTCATGGCGCAAGACACTCGGCAAAACTCAGGTAAAAACGCCGGACAGAGCGCTGGACTTGATGTTGAACGGCTGGCTGCTGTATCAAACCCTGAGCTGCCGAATGTGGGCGCGGGCCGCATTTTATCAGGCAGGCGGGGCCTTCGGGTTTCGCGACCAATTGCAGGACAGCATGGCGCTTGCGGTGGCGCGGCCCGATCTTGTCCGCGCTCATCTGCTCCGCGCGGCGGCGCATCAATTCATCGAAGGCGATGTGCAGCATTGGTGGCACCCGCCTTCCAATCGCGGTGTGCGCACCCATTTTTCGGATGACCTAATCTGGCTGCCGTATGTGGCGTCGCACTATGTCAAGGTCAGCGGTGATAGCGCTGTACTCGACGCTTTGCTGCCGTTCCTGGAAGGACCGGTGCTCACGCAGGAACAGGAAGATGCTTATTTCGAACCGGCTACATCGACGCAACAAGCCAGCCTGTTTGAACACTGCGCGCGAACGCTGGATTTGAGTTTAAAAACCGGCATACACGGCCTTCCGCTGATGGGTTGCGGCGACTGGAACGACGGCATGAACCGGGTTGGCCATCTGGGCAAAGGAGAAAGCGTGTGGCTGGCTTGGTTCCTGATCGCTACGTTATCGGAATTTGCCGGTCTGGCGCAGACGCGCGGCGACACTGAACGCGCCTCGCGTTGGCGCGAACACGCGTTCAAACTGCAAGCGGCGGTGGAAGCCGAAGGCTGGGATGTATCCTGGTACCGGCGCGCCTATTTCGATGACGGTACGCCGCTAGGATCTGCGTCCAATACCGAATGCCGTATCGACTCGCTGGCCCAAAGTTGGAGCGTCATTTCCGGCGCAGGTAATCCTGAGCGGGCGCGGCTGGCAATGAACTCGGTCCGGGAATACCTGGTCCAATATGGCGATGACCTGGTGCTGCTGTTTACGCCGCCGTTCGACAAAACGCCGCTGGACCCCGGTTATATCAAAGGCTACTTACCGGGCGTCAGGGAAAACGGCGGGCAATACACCCATGCAGCGGTCTGGTGCGTCATCGCCTACGCCATGCTCGGAGACGGCGATCAGGCGGCAGAACTCCTGCATATGCTGAATCCGATCAATCGCACCGCTAACCGGACCGGCGTCTATGCTTACAAAGTCGAGCCGTATGCGATAGCAGCGGATATTTACGCGGTACCGCCCCATGTAAGGCGCGGGGGCTGGACCTGGTACACCGGCGCTGCCGGATGGTTTTATCGAGCCGGTATGGAATGGATGCTGGGCCTGAATATTCGCGCCGGCAATATGTATTTCAATCCTTGTATTCCGCGCGAGTGGCGTAGCTATAATTTAAGCTATCGGCACGAAGAAACTGACTATGACATTACCGTCAGCAATCCGAACGGAGTATCGAAAGGCGTCGTGTCGATTGAGCTGGACGGAATGCTGCAATCAGGAGAAGACGGTATTCCGCTATTACAGGATGGAAAGAAGCATCAGGTATTGGTGCTGATGGGTTGACTCCAGTTTCCACAGGTAATCGCATATTGAAGCTGTGGGCACGAATTCATTCGCGCCCACAACGTAGCAATAATCAACGTTTCGCGGTCGACAGCAACTTCTCGAATTCATCCGCGGCCACCGGCCTGGAAAACAAATAACCTTGTCCGTAATCGCAACCGGCGGCGATCAGCAAATCGCATTGCTGCTGTGTTTCTATACCCTCTGCGATAACCTTGATGCCCAATTTGTGCGCCATCACAATGATCGCTTCGCACAACGCCAGGTCGCTGGCATCAGGGCTGAGGTTACAGGTGAACGACCGGTCAATCTTCAGGTAATCGATGTCGAATTTTTTCAGGTAAGATAATGAAGAATAACCTGTCCCGAAATCGTCCAACGATACCCGAACACCGGCATCCCGAAACGCCAGCAGTTGGTCGCTGACTAAAGTCCCGGCATCCATCAACAGTCCTTCGGTAATTTCTACCACTAGGCTTTGCCCAGGCAACCCGAGTTCGTTCAGATAGTCGAACCAGCCAAGATGGCCCTTGCCTTCTCTCTGGAATTGCACCGGCGATTTATTGATGCTGATCTGAAAGTCGCTAGAGTACTCTTTACGCCATTGCGCCACGTGCTGCATCGCTTCGCGAAACACCCACTCACCGATGTCGATAATCATGCTGGTTGATTCGGCGACAGGGATAAATTCAGCCGGATTAATCAGGCCGCGGGTCGGGTGCTGCCAGCGAATCAGCGCCTCCGCCTTATGGATGGCACCGGTAGTCAATTCCACGATCGGCTGGTAAGCCAGCCAAAACTGATGTTCGGTCAGGGCATTACGTAAATCGTTAACCAGCCGCATCCTGGTTAAGGCGGCTTCCTGCATTGAGATGGTAAAGTAGTGACGGCAGTTGCGTCCCTGATCCTTCGCGGCATACATGGCCTGGTCGGCGTTTTTTATCAGCACATCGATATTATCGGTATCTTCAGGATATAAGGTGATGCCGATGCTGACCGATACATAAGCAATCTCGCCCGCCAACTCGAACGGTTTGGTGAGCTGGCACAGGATGTCCTGGGCAAGACGCTCAATACTGTCTTGCTCGCGTAATTCGGTCAAAATAATCGTAAATTCATCGCCGCCCAACCGTGCGACGGTATCGGTATTGCGCACGCAATTGAGCAGGCGCTGCGCCATATCCTTGAGCAGCAGGTCTCCTTTGCTGTGCCCCAGCGTATCGTTAACATCTTTGAAATGATCGAGATCGAGAAACAGCAATGCCAGCGGCAGGCCCATGCGCCGGGATTTTTTCATCTCCTGCGCCAGGCGCTCGTAAAACATATGGCGGTTGGGCAAGCCGGTCAATGAGTCAAAGTTGGCCTGCTGCCAGATGGTTTGCTCCGCATGTTTCTGATCGGTGATATCCGAGAACGTCGCGACCCTATGCCGTACATTGCCTTCATCATCGTAAACCGTATTGATCGTCAGCCATTCAAGATAGGTTGCGCCGCTCTTGCGCCGGTTCCATATTTCACCCTGCCAATGCCCTGTTGTTTCCAGTGCATGCCACATAACCTGGTAAAACGCTTCGTTTTGTTGCCCTGACTTAAGCAATGATGTCGATTGGCCTACAGACTCCTGTAATGTGTAACCGGTCAGTTCCGTGAAGGCCGGGTTAACGGTAACAATCCGGTTGTCGGCATCGGCCACCATAATGGCCTCGCCAATCGCCTGATAGACCAGATCCGCCAATTTTAATTTCTCTTCATTACCTTTTCGTTGGGTAATATCGATCAGTATCACCCGGCAGGTCTGCTCGTCATCATTGGCAATGGCTTCGATATGTACAATCAGTGTTGAGTTCCGATTGACAGGAAGCAAGGTCAGTTCACAGCTGTGGGCCGTCTCATCGACAAATACGCCGGCCAGGAAATCGTTAAAAACGGGTAAAGCATCGGCACTAACGAAGCTTGAAAAGCGTTGCTGTTTAAGCTGCGCGCGAAATATTCCCAGCTGTCTGGCGGCCCTGAGATTGAGCTGATGAATCGTGCTGTCACGCGCCAACGTAAGATAGCCGACCGGCGCCATGTCATAGAGTTCGGTGTAACGCTCCAGGCTCGCTTCCGCTTCGGCTCGTGCTAAATACAACGCCTCATTTTGCATTTCCAGCTCGATTTGATGAACCTGTAATTCGTGCACCAGTTTTTTTGCATCTATGTCAATGTCGGGCGCGATTGACTGTTGTTGGGCAAGCTGCTGTTCCGCCTGCCGGCGCAGGCTGTCGGTGTCGATAAATGGCTTGTGTTTTTTTGTCACACGTTATCTCGGTGTATCGTGAAAATCCCAATATTTTTACAAGGTATTATAAGCTGATGACACTCCCACTAAGGAATTTTTAACATCAGGGGGGGTATAGCCCTTTCCTGGCGATACCAAGGGTTCGATGATCCAGCCTGTTCTTTACCGCTTAGCTTTAGACACTATAAATAAATTCCGGAATTGGAAATATTATCTGCGCCTGAGTTTTCCTGCCGTATAAATCCGGCTTCCTTCTTATGTTTCGTAATAACGGTACGAATAGCAACATACTGATAAGGTTTGCCTCTCGCGTTTAAAAAAGGAACGATGGTGGTATCCACCCAATAAAGAGAACCGTCTTTGGCGCGATTACGGATTTCTCCCTTCCAGATATGCCCATGTGCAATGGTGTGCCACAAATTGAGCATGAATTCCTTTGGGTGGTAGCCCGAATTGATAATGCGGTGGTCCTGTCCGATCAGCTCTGCGCGCGAATACTTGGAGATCGCGCAGAACTTGTCATTTGCATAGGTAATCAAGCCTTTCCGGTCGGTAATCGCTACAATCGCGTGTTCATTCAGTGCCAACTCAAGGTTTTTGGCGAGACTAATGTCAACAAAGGTAATGACTACGCCATCGATTACATTATCCATTGTCCGGTAAGGCATGATGCGCACATCAAACCAGCGTGAATCGTGAGTCTGGATTTGTTTATCCGAAACTATCAGCGTACGTAATACCTCTATCGCGTCCTGTTGCAACAAAGGATAGTCCAGATCGGTCGTAATATCGGATAACGGCCGTCCCTCGTCTTGCGGCAACAGTCTGAATATCTGCGTGGTATGGTCGGTAAAACGCCGCAAATGCAATTTGTTGTTCAGGAACACCGTGGCAATTTCGGTGCTGTTAAGCAGGTTCTGCATATCGTTGTTGGCCCACTGCAAGGTATCCAGTTTGGCTTGCAGCTCCGCATTCACAGTCAGCATTTCCTCGTTCACTGATTGCATTTCTTCCTTGGAAATCAGCATTTCCTGTATGGCCGCTTGGCGTTCTTTATGGCTGGCTTTGATTTCTTCCCGCAAGAAAAATATTTCATCGCGCAAAGTCTGTATTTCCAGCTGGGCTTGTTGCAGCGCCTCGGGCTGCGATAGCTGGGCAAGACGTTTGCGGGTGCGTGCTGTCGCGATATCGGTAAACACGATAATGACCTTGCCGTGCAATGCCTGCACCTGGTCGATCGCTTGCACAATCACATTAACGGTATGCACCTTACCGCTTTCGCCGGTTATTTGCAGACCGTCCAGGCGTACTGCTTTATTGCTCTGCAACGCCAGACGGATCGACCCTGTCATTGCTTGGCGCAAGCCGTCGCGCGCCATCGCGTAGATGTTCAGATTGGCTTTTCCGGTAGAAGGCTCCAGATACTTGCTGGTATGGCCGCTAAAATAAAGGATATCGCCATCGGCGTTAACCAGCACCGCTGCCGGGACATAGTGAGTAAGCAGCAATTGATCCATCAGTTGTTGCAGGCTGGCATGATCAGCCGTCGGCCTGACCGCAGGCACAGCGGTAAAATGTTTATTCGGAAAATCCACTTCAGGTTTCGGTAAAGGATTGTCAATACGGCGGTAGATACGCGCTTTGGCCGCCAACGGCGTAAAAAGATAACCGCAATTACCGGTACTTTCGGCTGAACCCAGTAACAGCAAGCCATGGGGGTTTAGCACATAATGAAACAACGGCAACAGTTTTTCCTGTAACTCAACGGAAAAATAAATGAGCAGGTTACGGCAACTTATTATGTCCAACCGGGTAAACGGCGGGTCATTGATAATATTATGCTGCGCAAAAATAATCATTTCGCAAATTTCATTTTTTACCCGATAGCCGTTGTTTTCGACGCTAAAGTAGCGGGCCAGGCGCTCCGGTGAAACATCGGCAACGCTATGGGCCGAGTATATCCCCTGACGTGCATGAGCTATCGCATCCGCGTCAAGATCGGTAGCAAAAATCTGTAACGAGTAGCGCGCCTCAGGCTTGGCTTGTTCGATCGCTTCGATAAAAGTCATCGCCAGCGTATAGGCCTCCTCTCCGGTGGAACAGGCAGGTACCCAGGCTCTTATTATCTTGCCGCCAGGATAGTTTGTCAGTAGCTCGGGTATGACCTCAGTCATTAGAGTGCTCCATATCGCCGGGGTGCGGAAAAAGCTGGAAACACCGATTAATAACTCTTTGAATAATAAATCCTGCTCTTGCGGGTTTTCGCGTAAATAATGGATGTAAGTGGAGATATGTTCGAGCTGATGCAGCCCCATACGCCGTTCAATACGGCGATAAAGCATGCTTTTTTTATATAACGAAAAATCATTGCCGGTCCGGACGCGTAGCAGAACGATAATTTTTTCCAGATTGCTCAGAGAGCTGTCTTCCAATATCTGTCCTGAGCTGGCCAAAATATCTTTGGATGAGCGCTGGAAATAATTGCTGATATGAGTAGCCAGTTCTGCCGCAGTGCCGATAATGTCGGCTAAGTTGGCATTGATCACACTGCGCGGCATACTGTCGAACTTGGCTTCTGTAGGGTCTTGCACCATGACCAGGCCGGACTTTTTCTTGATCGCGCGCAGGCCCATCGTGCCGTCCGAACCCATGCCCGAAAGCAATATGCCGATACTTTGGTCGCGCCGGTCTTCGGCCAAGCTACAGAAAAAAGTATCTATCGGCAGGCGTAATCCGCGCGGCGCAGCCGGATCAAGCGAATAAAGCGTGCCGTGCAGTATGGATAACTCTTTATTCGGGGGATTTATATAAATGCAATCCGGTTTTATTTTCATACGATTTTGGGCTTCCAATACCGTCATCGCCGTAATGCGTTGCAACAATTCGGGCATCATGCCTTTTTGGCTGGGGTCGAGATGTTGAATGACGACGAAAGCGACGCCCATGTTATCGGGCATATGACTGAAGAAGTGTTCGAGCGCTTCAAGTCCGCCGGCGGAGGCGCCTATGCCGACAATCGGCAGTAACTTATGGGTAGCAAGATAGGCAGGACCCATTATCGCGTCTTTAGAGAATGGGCCGTTATCGACAGCAGTTGATTTATCCATGGATAGCTCCTATTTTTTATAACTTCAACGCTCGGTTTTATATCGCCTCTTTCTGGTCGGTAAAAAAAGAGAAGATACCGTTGTTGATATGCAATAAGTATATATTACACCGCCCCTTCCGAAGCTGTTTAAAAACAGAAAAGCCAAAATTGCAATTGGTTTTACCGAGCTATTAACGCTCGCCAAAAGCCATTTCAACTTTACCGTCGATCAATTTCAGGTTAGCTTCAAACTCTGCGCCTGTGCCGGATTTAAAGCCTTTTAGCACGCCCGTCTCACCCTTGTTAAGTAATTTTTTAGCCATCGCTACGGTAATTTTTTTATGCGCGACGGTTTTCCAGATCGCCATTTTGCAGCCGTTGCGCCATTCGCTGCAACTATAGGCTTTTGGCGTTTCAATGATTTTGCCGTTGCACAGCGGACAGTCGGCAATGGCTTCTTTTACGACAGACCGCTGCGCTGACTCGGCTTTGACATAACCTGTTTCGCCTTGTCTATTTAGCGTCAATTGAGCATTGAAGACTTCATCGTTCAGCTTGATTGCGTAGCTGTGCAGGGTCCGGGCGTTTTGTAATAATTGACAGGCCATGTCCCGAGTAACTGGTACGCCATACATTTGTTTCCATAACACAAATTGACAACCGGCTTTCCAGTCGCTGCAACCGTAGCCTTTTCGGCCTTCAATAACAGGATGTCCGCATAACGGGCAGTCGCCCAAACGGCTTTGGTCGTAAAGCGGCCGATCCGATTCGTCTTTGATTTTTTGGGTGAACCGGATGATTTCGGCCATGAATTGATCGGGATCGTAAGCGTTGTGTTCTATCTTTTTGAGTTTAGCTTCCCATTCGCCGGTCATCGCCGCAGACTTCAAGCGATCGTCGGCGATGATGGAGATCAAATGCCGCCCCGATTCGGTACTGATCAGGGTCTTTTTTTGCCGCTGTATGTAGTTCCGCTTGATTAACACTTCGATAATCGAAGCCCTGGTTGCCGGCGTGCCGAGACCTTTTTCTTTTAACGCTTCCTTGAGTTGTTCGTCATCGCAGGTTTTACCGGCCGATTCCATAATGCTCAGCAAGCTGGCTTCGTTATACGGTTTCGGCGGCGTGGTTTTACCCTGGTTTATCGACGGCTGCTGCGGGCCGGTTTCGCCTTTGACGAAGTTGGGCAGGATTTTTGATTCTTTATCGGATCGACTTAACGAATCGTTTTTATATAAGACTTGCCAGCCGGGCGATTCGATAATCGTGCCGGTGGTTTTAAAATTTATTGTGGGAGCGGCTTTAGCCGGGCTTGTCGAGACTAAAGTCTCTCCCACAATACTGCCCAACACAGTCGTGATTTGCTTGATGCAAGGCGGATAAAATACTGCAATAAAGCGTTGGGCTATGGCTTCGTAGACTTTAGCTTCATGGCCCGATAGCGAACCCGGCAATGCGGTCGTCGGGATAATCGCATGGTGATCGCTGACTTTGGCGTCGTTGAATATGCGGCTGCTCAGCGTCAGTTTGTCGAGATCGAGCGGCTCAATCTGCTGGTCGAATTTAGAACGTAATCTGTTCAACAAGGGCTTCATGCCCGGCTTCATATCGTTAGTTAAATAACGGCTGTCGGTACGCGGATAAGTGACGTGTTTTTTCTCGTATAGCTGTTGGGCGGCGCCTAAGGTTTGGTCGGCAGTCAGGCCGTAGCGGATACTCATGTCTTTTTGCAGATCGGTCAGATCATATAATAACGGCGGGCTGAGCGTCTCCTTCTTGCCTTTGACTTCGGTAACCTGGAAATCCCGCTCCGCGATTTGGCTTAGCAAGGTTTCAGCGGCGGCCTTATTATCGAATCGTCCTCCGACATATTGAAAATCGGCATCGCGGTACAGTGTGTGCAATTCCCAAAAATCTTTCGGTATAAAACTGCTGATTTCCGCGTCTTTTTGCACAATCAGCGCCAATACCGGTGTTTGCACCCGGCCTATCGTCCATAAGCTGCCTTGCTGACCGAACTTGAGCGTGTATAGCCGCGTCGCATTCAAGCCGACGATCCAATCCGATTCGCTACGGCATTTGGCGGCGCGATAAAGTCCGTCATAAGTATGGCCGTCCTGCAATTTGGCAAAACCGTTGCGTATCGATTCATCGGTTAAAGAGCTGATCCACAGGCGTTTAAACGGTTTGTGCACGCATTCGGCCCAGGACAAAATGTACCTGAAAATCAACTCCCCTTCTCTCCCCGCGTCGGTCGCGCAGATGATCTCGTCGGCGGCCTTGAACAAGTGTTTGATGGTGTTTAGCTGTTTTTGCGCCGAGGCATCGCCCCTGGCTTTTAAGCCGAATTGTTCGGGAATGATAGGCAGGGATTCCAACGACCAGCGTTTCCAGGCTTTGTTATATTCATCCGGTTCTTTCAGTTCGACCAGATGCCCGAACGCCCAGGTAATTTGATAGCCGTTGCCCTCAAAATAACCGTCGCGCTTGTTGTTGATGCTCAGGCATTTGGCTATATCGCGGGCGACTGACGGTTTTTCGGTCAGGATGACTTTCATGATGCTGATAACTGTTTATCCTCACGCGCTGCATGGGAACGAAAACGAAATTTAAAAAATCCTCACCACGAAGACACGAAGGTCACGAAGTTTTATTTCTTCGTGACCTTCGTGTCTTCGTGGTGAATAAAAACTTTTAATCTCATAACGGGCTCATTATTTGATAATCTTATAACACGGCAAATATTTCTTCCCCGGCAATTTCATCCTGTGCTGTTCAACAAATGAATTCAGCAACGAATCCATCAGCGCCATGATGTCTTCATCGCCATGGATTTCAAAATGACCATATTGTTCGATCGCACGTATGCCTTCGTCTTTTACATTACCCGCCACGATGCCGGAAAATGCCCGGCGCAAGTTGGCAGCGAGCTGGTGGTTTTCCTGGTCTTTATGCAAGGCCAGATTTCTCATGTTTTCATGTGTAGGTATAAACGGCTGTTGAAACACATGGTCGATCTTGAGTTGCCAGTTGAAATAGTAGGCGTCGCCTTTTTCTTTACGGAATTGTCGTACCTGCTGGATGCCTGCATGCATTTGTTGAGCAACCAGCACCGGATTATCAATAATAATTTTATAACGCCGCTGCGCGGATTCACCCAAGGTACCGGTAATAAAGCGGTCAATTTGCCTGAAATATTCGGCTGAACTGTCCGGGCCGGAAAAAATCAGCGGAAACGGCATGCCTTCATTGTCAGGATGCAGCAAGATACCCAGTATATAAAGTATTTCCTCCGCCGTACCCGCGCCGCCGGGAAACACGACGATACCATGCCCGGTACGGACAAAGGCTTCCAGGCGTTTTTCGATATCCGGCAGGATCACCAGGTCATTGACTATAGGATTAGGCGATTCGGCCGCAATGATGCCGGGTTCGGTTATGCCCAAATATTGGCCGTTTTTTATCCGCTGCTTGGAATGACCGATGGCAGCTCCTTTCATCGGGCCTTTCATTGCTCCCGGCCCGCAGCCTGTGCAGATATCCAGGCCGCGCAGCCCCATCTCATGGCCGACTGTCTTGCTGTAATCGTATTCTTTGCGACTGATTGAATGCCCGCCCCAGCACACGACCAGATTCGGTGTGGTCATCGGCCGCAGAATTTTGGCATTGCGCAAGATGTGAAACACCGCGCTGCTGATACCGTCGGAGGTATTCAAATCAAACATCGGATTATTATTGATCTCGTCACTGACGTAGATAATGTCACGCAGCACCGCAAATAAATGTTCGTTGATGCCTTTGATCATTTTGCCGTCAACAAAGGCATGGGCGGGAGCTGACTTGACATCCAGCTTAATACCGCGCTGCTCCTGAACGACGCGTATCTCAAAATCGGGATAGCGTTCCAGCAACTCTTTGCCGTCATCCATGCCGCTGCCGCAGTTTAATACCGCGAGCGAGCAATTACGAAATAGCCGGTACAATCCGCCCTGACTGGTGTCGAGCAATTTGGTTACTTCTGCTTTGGACAGTACATCCAGACGACCCTCGGGCGTGATGCGAGCGTCAACTACTTGATGGTGTTTCATAATATTCCTTTTAGTTATGCCGGCGTGATTACCGGCTTTATCTAGCGGCAAACACGACAGATTCGATTCATTCGGCATTCAGCGATCTACGATATTCTTTAGTCTGGGTTAACTATCATGGGCTATAAAAAAATGAATTCAATCACTAAAAAAATGCTGCTCATCGGTTTTATGCTGCCTTGTGCCTGTGCCGCCCATTATCCACAACAATATTCATATTATCCCGGTAACTCCGGTTATAGCAGCGGATATGCCATTATGCACGGAAACCATCATGGAGAAAGACCGAATTACTATGATAACGGCTATCGTCAAGGGAATGACTATTTTCCACATCATTACCGTTATGATCAATACAAGGCTCAACCGCGCGAGGGCAATAATTATCAAGAACACCGGCAGCGCCATGACAGCGGCTATGGTCATCAACATAACGATGACGACGATAATCATCATAATAACGTCGACCGTAGAAACCATTATTAATGGTTTACCGTCAATAAATCTTCCCGTTAAATGTAGGTAGAAATACTAGCTTCTAAATTATCAATGGCTATACGGGGGATTAGCCTCTATAATGTAAGTCTAAATAGACGGCACTCCATATAAACGTGAGGCTTCTATTTAAGTTTTGCATGTTATTCAGCACTTTTCAGAAATTCCATTCGCTTTTCTCCTTAAAATTGCCCGGCATGATTTGCAATCAAACATTTTCATTGATTTATATAGGTAATTTATATGGCAACAGGTACTGTTAAGTGGTTTAACGAAGCTAAAGGCTTTGGTTTTATTTCTCCAAGCGATGGCAGCGCAGATGTATTTGTACATTTTTCTGCAATCGCAAGCGACGGCGGCTACCGTACATTGGCCGAAGGCCAAGCAGTTAAGTACGATGTAGAATCAGGCCCTAAAGGCCCACAAGCGTCACAAGTAAGCGCAGCTTAAACTCTCGCTTTACTGTCCAACATCCAACCCCGCCTTAGATAATAAGCGGGGTTGTGGCATATCCGGTTCATCCGGCCAATCAACTCACCCCCTTTATTTAGGACATGTCTTTTGAAACGAATTTTTGTAGGAAACTTACCTAGCGAAGCCACTGAAGAAACTGTACAGGCTTTATTTTCTGAATACGGCAAAGTCCGCTCCATTCAACTTGTTTCCGATATCTTTAGCGGAAAATGCCGGGGCTTCGGCTTTATCGGAATGGAAGGTCATGAAGCAAGAGCCGCGATAGCCGCGCTGGACGGCAATCTTTATTGCGGAAAGCCGTTAAAAGTCAAATTTGAAGAGATTACTGCCGGTAAAAATGGCAGACGCCATTAAAATATTAGCAGCTCAAGCTCCCTATTCCCCGATGATTTAACTGCCTGAGCCGCACTACGGCAACAGGTAATTATCACACGCTGGTTGTCTAAGTCATTCCTAACAACGGGATGATTTGAATATTACTTCCGCAAAGAAAGACAGCAACAAAGCGCGTTAATATAGCTGAGCTATCTGGGCGACCTGCTTACCGGTCGCCCCCAATTCCGGGCAACAATGACATTCATTTCTTTCGCTCTAGAACTTATATTTGCGAGAGTTTTTGAAGCCGCATAAAAGCACTTTCTCCAAATACCCGTATCAAGCAGGCAATAAACCGGACCCATTGGTTCAGTGATCAAATCCCGCCATATTTCAAGAAATAAAGCTTGACAAGCAATCTCTACCTCAAGCTTTTCCACAGGTCTATACAATATACTTTTGTTTCAGCGGCATAACTGAAAAACCTCAGTCTTTCTGTAAAAAAACATATCAAAAATTATCTTATCGTCACCTAAGTCATTGATAGTTGATGTTATATTAATCGAAAATCGCGCACTGGCTACAATCTGACCAATTTAACAAAAAAGCTTTAGAAGTGAATAGTTAGGTCCTGTATTTCCAGTTTATACACAGAGTTATCCACAGAAAATGTGGATAACCCCGGTTATTCGAATGTCCTATTCCTGCTTGTCATTAACCAGATCGTAGGTGATATCCGGATTAAATCCCATAGGCCAATAGATCGCTGCAAACGGCGGCCAGAATATCGAAACGGTGCGGAACTTTGTCCTTAATTTACCCTCTTTGACAACCTTGCCGCCTTTTTCCAAGCGGTAAGGAATACCGCCTTCCGGCGGTATTCCCGCAGCCGTCCAGAAAAACGGCTTGGTGGTGACTTTACCATCTGCCTTAATATCTACCGGCTCAGGCCTTTTATAAACATACAGATCAGTGCCCGGCGGCACTTTGAACGTACCTGTCGTGGTACAGCCTGAGACCAAAACCAGTAAAGCCAAGGCTAAACATATTTTTTTTATCATTGTAGTTCTCCAGGTTGAATGGGATGTCAATCATCCCAACGCTTAAAAATCAAAGAGGTATTGATACCGCCAAACGCAAAATTGTTACTCATCACATAGTCGCAATCGAACAGACGGATATCCTCTTTAATATAGTCCAGCCGGGCACATTCAGGGTCAATGTTGTCAAGATTGGCCGTGGCATGAAACCAGCCTTCATTCATCATATTGACCGCCACCCAAGCTTCCAGCGCACCGCAAGCGCCCAGAGTGTGGCCTGTAAAGCTTTTCAACGCGCTGATCGGCGTTTTATCGCCGAATACTGCTACGGTCGCCTGGCTTTCGGCAACATCGCCGTGACCGGTTGCCGTGCCATGCGCACTGATGTAACCGATCGCGGAGGCTTCCAGCTTGGCATCCTGCAAGGCCAAACGCATCGCAACCTGCATACTGCCACTGTTAGGCTGGGTGACATGCAATCCATCCGAATTGGTTCCGAACCCCACTAATTCGGCATGAATATGAGCACCGCGCGCCAAAGCACTTTCCAGCTCTTCCAATATCAACGTACCTGCGCCTTCGCCGATAACCAAGCCATCGCGGTCTCGATCGAACGGCCGGGGGCTTTTATCCGGCGTTTCATTACGAAGGCTGGTTGCAAATAAAGTATCGAACACCGCCGACTGGATAGCCGAAAGTTCTTCAGCGCCACCTGCGACCATCAATTTTTGCTGACCGAATTTTATCGCCTCATAAGCATAACCGATGCCCTGACTGCCGGAGGTACAGGCGCTTGAGGTCGTATAAATCCTGCCGTTAATGCCAAAAAACAGGCTGATATTGACCGGCGCGGTATGGCTCATCATCCTGATATACGAAGTTGCATTCAAACCGCCGGTGGCATGGTTAAGCAGCATGTTGCCGAATTCGGCGATAGCGTCAGGACTGCCCGATGAACTACCGTAGGCAACGCCCATCTGTCCGCTTTTAAGACAATCGTCGTGCAGCAAACCGGCGTCAATCAATGCCAATTCGGTTGCATAAGTCGCCATTAAAGCGATACGCCCCATGCCGCGAACCTGCTTGCGAGAATAATGTTCAGGCCGGGTAAAATCGGCAGGCGCGCCCAAGCGGGTATTCAAGCCTTGGTACTTGTCCCAGTCCTGCATTACACAAATGCCGGTCGACTTGTTTTTAAGGCGCTCGGCAACTTGCTGCCAGTTATTACCTATCGGCGAAATTCCGGCCATACCGGTCACCACCACGCGTTTCAACATAAGCCTCCATTGACCGAAATGACCTGCCGGGTAACGTAAGCGGCATCCTCCGACATTAAAAAAGCCACAACCGCCGCCACTTCTTTGGGATTCCCTATCCTGCGCGCCGGAATCATTTTCTTGATTTCTTCCAACGGCAATTGGTTGACCATCTCCGTATCGATAAGGCCCGGCGCTACGCAATTGACGGTGATATCGCGCTTTGCCAATTCCAAAGCCAGCGCTTTGGTCGCACCGATAATACCGGCTTTTGCCGCACTGTAATTGACCTGGCCGCGGTTGCCCATCAAGCCGGACACCGACGATAAAGTGACGATACGTCCAGGCTTGCGCCGCCTGACCATAGGCATAACGACAGGTTGTAATACATTATAAAAACCGTCGAGATTGCTGTGAATCACGCTGTCCCACTGTTCACCGGTCAACGACGGAAACGCGTTGTCGGCCGTAATACCGGCATTGCACACTACGCCGTAATAAGCGCCGTGGCTTTCGATATCCTGGTTGAGCTGTTCGCTGCATTGGGCGCGCTCGGCAATATCGAACTGCAAAATCCGGGCTTGTCGGCCCAATTGCTCTATTTCAGCCACGACCTCTTCAGCCTGACCACGTTGGCTTCGGCAATGAATGATCAAATCAAAGCCCTGTTTAGCCAGATATAACGCAATCGCCTTGCCGATGCCCCGGCTGGAGCCGGTCACTAAAACAGTTTTATTCATAATGTACTCATGTGTTGTTCCAATACTTTATCTCGCTATGCAGACCTTCCAGGTTTTTAAAACCTGGAAGGTCTAAAACGGTGGCTGATAAACATTCAAATTAGCGACAATTTCCACACCATCCCCCAAAATTCGGCAATCAAAAACTCCCAAATTATCATCTTGTATGATTTTTTCCACCCGAATCATTAACATTGTACCAACCTTAAATGCGGCAACATTGCTGCTATAGCGACGGGTTCCCAGCAAAAATCCCAGCCGGATCGGCTCATTAGCCTGTTTTGCCATCACGCCCGCATACGCAGCTACGGCTTGAGCCATATATTCAATCCCGGCCCAGGCCGGAACCGTTTCATCATCGCCCAGCAAGCCATCGCCGCGCACCATCAGTTCGGCAGTCAAGCCCTGGTCGTCATGGTCGACGATACGATCCAGCAACACCATGTCGCCGGTATGCGGAATCAAATCGGCAACCTCAATCATGCCCGTCCCACCACAATAGACACGTTATTGCCGCCGAACGCAAATGAGTTGCTTTGACAGGTATTGATTCTGCGCCCCAACGCTCCGCTTTTTGTGACCAGGTTTAACGCGGGCAATGCCGTATCCGGCTCATCATCGTTAATATTCGGAATCAATGCGCCGTGTTCATCGTCATGCGTCAGCAGCAACCAGCAAAAAGCCAATTCCAACGCGGCGGCAACACCCAGCGTATGCCCGGTCATGCCCTTGCTGGAACTGGCCGCCACCGTTGAACCAAATAAGGCATTAACGGCTTTACTTTCCATCGCATCATTCAATACCGTGGCAGTGCCGTGCAGGTTCAGGTAATCGATCTGCCGAGGCGTTTTACCTGCATCATCCAGCGCAATCTGCATGGCCTTGATCACATCGGTCGCGTCCGGGTCGGGGGCGGCAAAATGATAGGCATCGCTGGTTGCGCCTATGCCTTGCAATACCACCGGTCCGGGTTCTTTACTCAATACAAAAAGACTGGCCGCCTCACCAATATTGATGCCGTCACGATGCAAACCAAACGGTTTGCATAATCCGGTACTAATCGATTCCAGCGCGGTAAAACCATTAACGGTCAAGCCGCATAAACTGTCGGCTCCACCGACGATGACCGCATCGCATATACCCTGCCTGATTAACCGCCGCGCCGACGCAAACGCCTTGCCGCTGGAGGAACAGGCCGTAGAAATCGTGTAAGCCGGGCCTTGAACACCCAGCTTATCCGCCAAGAAGTCAGCCCCTGCACCCATTTGTTGCTGCTTGTAATGAAACTCATCCGGCAATACGCCGTTTTTAGCCCAATAATCCAGCGCAAGCTCGGTATTGCGCACTCCCGAAGTACTGGTGCCCAGCACAATACCGATACGATCGGCACCGTATCGGGTCATCATGTCGCTCACGGTCTGTTCGATCTGGCTTAATGCGGCCAGCAACAGACGATTATTCCGGCAGTTGTAAACGCTGTAACGTGGCTCAATCTCCGGAAGATCGGCTGCAACAGCTCCGACAACACAGCGAGTCCCGAACTGATCGCTGGCCGATAACCCCGAGCGATCTCCCGCTAGCAGCCGCTTTAACACCTCGGATTTGCTATTGCCGACCGCGCACAACAGGCCTAAGTCATTCAGATATAAGGTCGTCATGCTCTGTCATTAGCGAGTTCAATCCCGCCTTCTTTGGAATAAATGACCACGCCAACCCGGTCGATATATTCAAGCAACTGGCGATTTTTTAAGCTTTGATAATCTTGCAAATCCACCGTATAAGGAAGATCGGAATCCGCTAGCGCCATCAACACATCCGCAATTAAAAAACGATTCAAGTCGCGGCCAAAAGCAGCCAGGTCAATGTCGCTTTGAGCATGATGCGTGCCTTTTGCGCGCGAGCCGTACAGTTTGACCGTTTCAATCTCCGGATAATGCGCAAAAATCTGTTTCAGTAATACAATCTGTTTTGAATTTAAGCCGTACTGCGTCATGACTCATTGGCTTCCTGTAATAATTCCAGATACCATGCATCCAGCATAGGCAGGTAATCGCTTTGAATGGTTTTAATCACCGCTTCGAATTTTTGAAAGTCGTAGGTATGGCTCATCAAATTACGGTCGCCTATCATTTTCAGCCAAGTCTCGGCATCGTCAATATATTTAGATGCATAAGCCTGTTTAACAATGGTTTTGGGCGATATTTTATCCAATACCAAACCATCGTTTTCCATTTTGTCTTTCAGGACTTTCCAGGCCAATTCAAAGGTGTATTCAAAACGTTGAATAACGCCTTCTTTTTCCAGTTGACTGAGCTGGTCCAAGTCATTCTCCATTGCCTCGCGCAATAACAAAAATGCCCGTTTGAAATTATTAAAACGTTGCTGACAGCGAATGTCTTGATTATTCATATTTACAACTTGCTGCAATTGGGCTTATTTTGAAAGATCTTCATAACTTACCGTTTTAATATTCAGGCGGTAATTGTACCGAAAATTGACCAATTCAACGGCTTTCGGCCAAACCGGATCAGAAGATAAATAATTAACTTCAACTTGTTTGTTATTGCTGACCGTTAAAATTCGTTTTTTATCGACTTCTTCCAGCCGCCAATCGGCCGGGAGTATTTTTTGCAGCTCGGCAAGCGGCCAATAAACCAGTTGCAGGTCGCTGATGATAAATTCCGGGTTGACCGATTCCGGCAATAACGGACTTTTATCGGACACCACGTTGTGACCGTCGTAGGTCAAATTGAACAGGCTCAAGCCGTCATTACTGAGTCCTGCCATCGCGATATGGTTTGCGTCCAGTTCCAGAATCGCCAACAGGGATTCCTGCCGATCCGCCCAAACCGCGTTTATTTGCTGCACGATCCTTCTGGCCGGACCTAAGGGCCGCGCAATCGGCATTAGCTCAGGTTTATCGGTAACAGGTTCCGACTGCATCAGCGCACAACTGGACAGCCAGAGTAAAAACATAGCGCTGAAAATCCTTATCGGCATAACTCAACCAAGGTATCCAACCTCGAACGGGCATTTTTAACGTAAGGATTATTTTCATCCCAGGCATAACCGGCCAGTATTGAACTGATCATCGCCTTCACTTCGGGTTGTTGCCTTGGGTGAAAGATCACGTCTTGAAAACGGCCGTCATACCACGCATCGACAAACACCCGGAAAGTATTGACGCCGCGCTGCAAAGGTTCGGCGTAATCCTGCTGCCAGTCGACCGTTTCATCGTTAAATTGCCTAACCAAAACATCCGCAGCCAGCGCGGCAGACTTCATCGCAATGGTAACGCCGGATGAAAACACCGGGTCCAAAAACTCGCCGGCATTGCCTAATAGTGCATAGCCTTTGCCGTACAAGCTTTTTACATTGGCCGAATAGCCGACAATGGTGTTGATTTTCTCATCGAACACAGCATCCTTAAGCAATGCGGTCAAACTGGGATCTTGTCCGATAATGTCCTGCAAGGCCTGATCGTTACTGTCCCAGCCTTGAAGAAATTCCGGCTCCGCAACCACGCCGACGCTGCTGCGTCCGTTGCTGAACGGGATCAGCCAATACCAGACATCTTTATGCTCGGGATGGACCGTGATCCTAATTTTGTTTCGGTCGAATTGCCCTGTCTCGATCCGGTCTTCAATATGGCCGAACAAAGCTTGCCTGACCGGAAACCCGGATGGCGATTCCAAATCCAGCAATTTGGGTAGGATACGCCCGAAGCCGCTGGCGTCCAGTACAAAATCGGCATTGTAGGTCATAACTTCGCCGCGGCTGTTGCGCACCGTCAACTCCGGCCGGTCGGCGGCAAAATCGGCTGCGATCACTTCCATTTGCCACTGTATATCAACGCCCATGCGCACCGCTTCATCGGCCAGCAGTTTGTCGAACCGGCCGCGCTGCACCTGGAACGTGGTGCCCATGCCCGGCGTAAACTTGTCTTCAAAGGAAAATTCGGTTTGCTGATCTTGGTATACGAAAGACGCACCGTTTTTATACTGAAAACCGGCGTTAACCAACGCATCCATCATCCCGGCCTGCTTGATGAATTCCATGCATTGCGGCAACAGGCTTTCGCCGATGCTGAAACGCGGAAACAACTGCCGCTCCAGAATGGTCACTTGAAAGCCCTGGTTTTGCAGCAAGGCACCCGTGATGCTGCCGGACGGCCCGGCGCCGATGATGATAATTTCGCCTTTATTATGGTTTGTCATATTACCTTTTTATATTCCTTAACTAATGTTACACAAGCCAGATAAAAACACCACGAAGACACGAAGAGCACGAAGTTTCATGTTTTTATGGCGCTCACGTTAAAATGTCACTGCATGTTGTAAAGCTGACTCTAAACGCATCAACTTAGGCAAGAAGCCACATATTCAATCAATTAGAGCATCAGCAGATTGATATATTTTCTTCGTGTCCTTCGTGTCTTCGTGGTGAAAATTTCTTATCTATTGCCTAACGTCAGTTCCTTAAGCCAATCAATGGCGCGCACAGCAGCGCCGTTACAATACCGGCAGTTACGGTAAAACCGAACGCATGCACGATCTCGGTGGAACTGATCGCCAACAAGCCGAACGCCAGCAAGGTCGTTAATGCCGACAGCGTAACCCCCAGCGAAGTGCTGGCGCGCCTGTCGCCGGCCATGAAAAAGAACAGTCCGTAATCGACGCCGATGCCCAGTACCAGCAATAACGCAAACAGGTTGAACAGACTGAACAACTGATCGAACCAGCCCAGCATGGCTAACGAAACCGCCAGCGAAACAGCCGGCACCGACATGATGGTCACCCCGTTGCGCCAGCCGAACTTGTAGCCTAAACCTAGCGAGGCCAGGAAAAAAGCCGCCAGCAACAAGCCGCTGGCCCTGATCCGATAGCGCGCAAACAATGACGATACCGACTCGACCTGATCCACCCAGACAACGCCAGGCAAATCCTGCACTGCTTTTAATGCGTTTAAATCGTTGATGCCGATTAACGCAACCGTGCTTTGGCAACGTCCATCGTCACAACCCAGCCACAACTGTTGCTTGGTTTCATCGGCAGTCGCCAGCCATTCCGGCAAGGCCAACGTATTGTGCTCTGCTGCGGCAAATTGTTTGTACTCGGCTTGCACCGGCGTCTTGTCGAAACCAAGATCGCTCATATAGCGCTCAAGCAAGCCTGAGTCATACAGCTTGTGCTTTAACAGCTGGTAATTTTGCTGCTGTTGGTTTACATCGGGCCAATAGCTGCTCAAGCCTTGATAAGCAGTCAGCTCTTTTTGCTGTTTTAACGCGTCCAGTCGTTTAAGCAGTCTTTGCTCGTTTTGATGCCAGTCGGCCTGACCCTTTCCCGACACCAGGAAAAACTGGTTGTCAGGACTCATCGGAAATAAAGACCGGATTTTATCGGCGCTGCGGAGCAACTCTGCCGGTGGCGATTGCAGCAAACGCACGTCGTCCTGCGGCTTCAGCGTCCACAGGCCGCCCGCGACAAAAACCGTCAACATCAATCCCAGCCAGCGCCGGTTGTCGTTAACCCAGAGCGGCCAGCGCTCTTCCCAATAAGTGGTCAGTTTAAGTATGCCCGGCTGATGATCGAATCTGAATCCGGTCAACAGCAACGGAAACAGCAGTACCACCGTCAGCCAGGCAACCAGCAAACCGATGGCGGAAAATAACGCCACTTCCTGCAAGCCCGGAAACGGCGAAAAACCCAGGCCTGCATAACTTAGCAAATTGCTTATGAGCCCCAAAGACAATCCCGGCAGAATAAACTTTAAGCCTTTTCGGGGATTCCAATCCTTTTCGCCGAAACTGTCGCACAAAAAATGCTGCGCGTAATCATCGGCGACGCCGATCAAGCTGGCGCCGAAAACCAGCGTAAGAATATGTATCTTGCTGAAAAACAGTACGCAAACCACCAACGCAGCCAACAGGCCGCTGCCGATTGCAATACTCGACAACAGCAAAGGCCGCACGCTACGGAAAGTCACCCACAGCAACACAATAATGCCGAGACTCGAACCTATACCGACAGTGGAAATCTCCTGTTTGGCCGATTCAGCGCCATGCGCGGTAAACAACGCCATGCCGGAAACCAGCAGTTCGCCGCCAGCCGTTTTGACTTGCTTCGTTGCACTGTTAACCAGACTTGACAATGTTTCCAGCTTATCGAGCTGCAATCTTTCATCCTGCAAATCGGTCAATAACACCGCCCAAAACCGCTGCCGGTCGGACAACACGACGATGCCCTGCTCCAGATTCAACTTGACCGGGTTTTGCGCGCTGAAATAGCGGCTAAATATCAACGCGGGATCGCGTTCCAGATCGGCCGCCTGCATCTGCCCGATCGGACTGTTCAATATTTCCAGGTTTTGTCTGAGTAACTGATCGGGATCAGGCGCCAAGATTGCCTGGGTATGTACATCCAACAGCTGATAGCGATAAGGAAACAGTTGCCGGTATTGCTGGATATATTGCTGTTGGGGCTGTTCCAGCACCACCTTGTTAAACAGCTTGCTCTGTTCCAGTTGCTGTTTAAGTTTTTGTGCCAGACTTATGGCTTCTTGAGACGTCCCAGCACCCGCCAGCCAGATCAATTTCCGGTTCAGAGGCTCGTTATGTTGCCGGATAGCGTTGGCGATTTCCGGTTGCTGTTCATTGGTCGGCAACAGCGCTAAAAAGCCGGTTTCCAGCCAGTCTTTAGTCAAGGCCTGAATGCCGAGAACACATATAACCAGCATTCCGGCCAGCCAAAGCCCTGCGGTCAGTTTAGGGTGATAAACGTTCAAAATCGGATTGTTGTTCGTCGGTTAACGTTGCAGGATGGGTGATGTTATCAAAAGCAATATCGGTAACATTGCCATTGGCTTCGCGTATTTCCAGCTTATGCAGCTCAGTATCGCCCGATAGCATCATCGTGCTGATAATTTTTTTCAACATCTCATCCTTTGGGGTTAGCTCCAGTTGCCAGGAAGTTTTTTGATCGCTTCCTGTGACGGTAAAACCATCGGTTAACGCCGCCAGATCTCCGCCCAACATGGCCTTGAAAACCTTGCCGAAAGCCGCCGGTACCGCTTGCTCGCCCTGCCCTGTCAACAGTCGCGACTCATTAACCAGCAGTAATGAAACAATCGGCGTCAGAGTTTTCCAGATAACGCCCTTGTTTTGATCATAGGTAAACGTACCTGTGGAAATTATCGGTTTGTGTAGTACCTTCAGATGTTTTTGCTGGTGAAAGTAGCCTTGGGTGATCGGCGATTTTGCCAATCTAGCGGTAATTTGACTTAACACATCGCCAGCGTAACTTTGATCAAGTAACAGAAAAAACACTAATAATGTCTTTAAGAAAATAGCCGGGATAGAGCGATAGCGTAATTCAGTGATGCTCTTGCTAAACATACAACTCAACCGCTAAATGCTGGAAATGTTTATCAATCGTCAATACTTTTGCTTGATAACGTTGAGCGATAACAGCGATTAACGCATCGGTTAAAGGCAGAGTGATACCGCGACTTCTAAGCTTTTGCAATAACAATCCGGCGTTTAGCCAATCAAGCTCCTGTGTAGGGAAAGACGCTACGGAATTTATTAACAGACTAATTTGTTGCTGCTGTTTTTCAGTTTTAACGCCTTGCAGCAATTCGGCAATAATCACGCCCGTTATAGCTACTTGATTGTTTTCTATTAAAACAGCCACTTGATTTCCTAGCTCCCCTTCCTGGTAACGTAAAAAATCAATCCAGGCGCAAGTATCGACTAAAACCAAGCCATCACTCATTTATTGATTTCCAAATCACGCATTGCCTGCCAGTTATCCTCAATATCAGCTTGCCCACGTAAGGCTAATAAATCCTGCTGCCGCTTTGCCTGCTGCAAATAGCTTTGAATAGCTTTATAAATAGCTTCAGATTCAGTATCGGCATGAGTGTAGCTCATCAGGCTTTTTAACTGTTGGTCATCGATAGTAACGGTTGTTTGCATGACATAATCCTGAAAATAGTTATCTTTGATTTAATATGAGGAATCATATACCTGATTTCTCATAGCCCTGCAAATCACGCAGCATGTTAATCGGCACTGCTTCGTGCTGCGACATTTTGAGCGAATCAATAAATACAACAGCAACGCTCTGAGTAAAATCAAGACACCTCCAAACCGAGCTTTTCAAACAACACCGCAGGCGAGACAAAACACATTTCTCGCGTTACCAAGTCTACAGCCACCTGAACGCTATGACCTTTGGTCAACCTTAAGCCCGATTGTTTATCGGTAATCAGGTAGGTTATTTTCAGGCGGTTTTCCCATTCGACGATTTGCGCTTTTACCGTAATGGTCTGCCCGAATACCGCTGGTTGCGCATAACGGATGCCAAGATCGATAACCGGCCAGGCATAGCCTGAATCGCGCATTTGCGGATAGTTGTAATCGATTTTGTCCAGCAGCGCGCAACGTGCGATTTCAAAATACTTGGCGTAATGCCCATGCCAGACCACTTCCATCATGTCAACATCATGGAAGGGAATTTGCAGGTCGATTGATGTTTGATAGATCATAATTGATACTAGTTTTCTCGTTCCCACGTAGCGCATTAAACATTGTAGGAGCGGGCCATGCCCGCGATGAAGGAGCTGCAATTTTGCAATTGCCGCCTAAATGTCGCGGGCGCGGCCCGCTCCTACGGTGTGGCTGGCTTAACTTAACGCAGTGTCATAGTGCGTGGAAACTAGAAGAAAAGTAGCGACGCACCTCGGCCAAAGCGATGGATAAAACCATTCTTACCCAGTTCAATACTATATATTATCTCATAACTTAGAGACTATTCCGCAGCAATGCAGCCACAGGCCAAAACAAAGCGATGCGGCTTAAGCTCCATTCGTTTTCATAGACCTGAAAACTACATTGCCTGAAGTATAATATCCGCCACATTCATAACTCATAAAGGCGCCGCCATGCACGTTACCTTGGTTCATGTTCACGTAGACCCCGCACATATCGATGATTTTATTGCCGCCACACGGATCAATCATGAAGCTTCGATCCAGGAATCCGGCAATCGCCGGTTCGACGTACTGCAATCCCCCGAAAATCCCGGCCAATTTATCCTTTACGAAGCCTATGCTTCCGCCGAAGATGCGGCAGCCCACAAAGAAACTGCCCATTATTTAACCTGGCGCGATACCGTCGCCACCTGGATGGCGGAACCCCGCCAAGGCATCAGTTATAACGGCCTCTTCCCTCAAGGATAACATTATGCAATTTTCCCCCTTCTCCATCTCGCGCTTGCCGCGCATTAGTTACGGCAGCGGTCGTATTAATGAAGTCCCGGCGCTGGCGGCGAGCTATGGCCGTAAAGCTTTGCTGGTGACCGGCAAACAGTCTTTTTGCTCGACACCGCGCTGGCAAGCATTTACCCAAGCGCTGGAAAGCAAAGGCATCAACTGGCTGCATTTTACCGTTTCCGGCGAACCGTCACCGACGCTTGTGGATCAAGCGGTAAGCCAGTTTCGCGGCGAAGCGGTTGACGTGGTTATCGCAATCGGCGGCGGCAGCGTGCTCGATGCCGCCAAAGCAATAGCCGGACTGTTGCCGCACGGTAACTCGGTCATGGATCACCTCGAAGGCGTCGGCAAGAACGTCCCGTATCACGGCCCCAGCACCCCGTTTATCGCGGTCCCCACCACCGCAGGAACCGGCAGCGAGGCGACCAAAAACTCGGTGCTGAGCGTACAAGGCCCGGACGGCTTCAAGAAATCCTTCCGCGACGAATGCTTGATCCCCGAATACGCCGTGATCGACCCCGATTTGTTATCAAGCTGCCCGCGCGAACTGGTCGCAGCCGACGGCATGGACGCGTTCACCCAACTGTTGGAATCCTACGTCTCGCTGAAAGCCAACCCCTTTATCGACGCGCTGGCCTGGAGCGGCATGACCGCCGTGAAGGAAGGTTTTTTTGCCGCCTGGGAAGGCAACGAACCGGCCGCCGCTCAGGGTCGCGGCGCGATGGCTTATGCGGCCTTGCTGTCCGGCATCACCTTGGCCCAAGTCGGCCTGGGCTCGGTGCACGGCTTGGCCTCTCCGTTGGGCGCTTACTTTCCTATCCCGCACGGCGTGGTCTGCGGCACTTTGGTATCCGCCGCGACCGAAGTCAATATCAAGGCCATGCAGGAGCGGGAACCTGAAAACCCGGCTTTGGCTAAATATGCGCAAGTTGGGCGGTTACTGACTGATAAGCCTGATCTTGATGATGCTGCGGCGCGTTCGGCTTTAATTGCTCTACTGGCCGAGTGGAGCGAACGGCTGCAATTGCCTAGACTTAATGGCTATGGGATTAGCGAATCGGATTTTCCGATGATTGTGGCTAATAGTCGCGGTAGTAGTATGCAGACTAATCCGATTGTCCTGACAGATGAGGAGATTAATACGATTTTGGTGCAGAGGATTTGAGTTAAAACGTGTGTAGGATGTGCTGAACAAAGTGAAGCGCATCTTTCGCGATTGATGCGCTTCGTACCTCAGCACATCCTACGACCCTGACGTTGGCGGTTAGACTTAATTTATGATGAATCCACATTTGCTGAGGATAACGATAGTCGAAGCAAAGTTTCGCTAGCCTAAATGTATGAATTAATATATTAATGCAGTCTTTCTTACGCCAATTTGACGATTTTCATACTTGATAATCAAAATATGCCACAAACGATAATGACAAATGATTCCTCCCCCGATCCTAAGCAAAATTTCATACTTGCAGCCCTTTCGGCCACTGAATACAATCGCTTGTTACCCGAGCTCAAGCTCGTTCAGTTGCCATTGGGATGGACGATATCTGAGTCAGGTGACCATGTAAATTTTGTGCATTTCCCGACCTCTGGCATTGTTTCGCTGGTCTATTCCCTGGAAAACGGTTCTACAAGCTCAACCGCTCTGGTTGGAAACGAGGGTATAGTGGGTATTTCCATTTTTATGGGAGGGGAGAGCCTGCCTACCAGCACAGAAGTGCAAAGCGTAGGTTATGCTTATCGACTCAGCCGGAAAGTAATGAAACAAGAATTCTCGTTAGGAGGTAAACTTCAACACGTAGCCCTGCTTTTTACGCAGGGGTTACTTGCTCAGACATCTCAAGTTGCAGTATGCAACCAACATCATAATCTGGATCAGCAAATTTGCCGATGGCTGTTAATGACTTTGGATAGATTACATGACAATGAAGTGGTAATAACGCAAGCTAGAATTGGAGAATTCTTGGGTATACGCCGGGAGAGCGTGTCCCTCGTTCTTGGTCAGTTAGAAGCTGAAAAATTGATTATACGCGTACGTGGTCGGATTACCGTGTTGAAACGCCGCGAACTTGAAAAGCGAGTGTGTGAGTGCTACGCGGCGGTTAAAGATGAGTATGAACGCTTGCTCCCCAGCCACCGAAAATCAAAGTAACGGGTTTAATTAACAAAAAGCACGAAGGAGCTACCGTTAAGCCATTTACCAAGCGGGGCGCGAGTTGCAACCCCGCTCCTAACATTTAAATGCCTAATTACCGTCAAACATTTCGAGCGGGGCATGTTGCCCCGCCCAGCGAGGAGGACTAACCCGATTGTGCTGACGGATGAGGAGATTAATGGCATTTTGGTGCAGAGGCTTTAAATAAGGTGTCGCTCGGACAAGAAAGAAACTTTTCACGCCTATCCATGCGGCGCAATACGCTACGCTATTGCGCTCTACAAATTACAAAATTATTGCTCACCCACCCGAATCACAACATCCGTCTCCAACCCAATCGGCAAATCAGTCCCTTGCGGCAATTGCACGAACACCTGCCGAACATCAACATCCTTACGCTCTGTCGCAGTCCGCGCAAAAACGGTTTTCTTGCCCATGATCGGCTTGATATGGGTCACGACGCCTTCAATCGCTTTGCTTTCCAGCCCTCGCCCTGACAGCGTCGCGCGTTGGCCGACGCGCAGCATCAACGCATAGTTTTCATCCAGTTCGGCGCGGACCTGCAAATGGCTGACATCGGCGAACAATATGACCGGCTCGCTGCTGTCCGTGGCGTCCCCGGTTTGCCGAAGCACTTCCAACACCATGCCGTCGCTCGGCGCCCGCAGCTCGGTTGCATCCAAGCGCGCTTTCTGCAGGTTAAGCTTGGCTTCGGCAACCTGCAGCTGCGCTTCGGCGACGGCTTTGTCGACCGGGCGTACATAATCCTGCAGATAATGCAATTCGGGGTAATGGGTCAAATATGTGAATTGCACATATAATATCGAGTATGACCTGTTATCAAGAAATTACCTGCCCGGCTTGTGGCAGCAACCTCATCATGAAGTCTGGCCGTAGTGCCGGGGGTACACAGC